>FWPV01001266.1_pt1 | contig 71761 bp, 57 predicted proteins | sample 2228371 | NCBI WGS metagenome assembly FWPV01 (sample SAMEA103939776, study PRJEB20133) | metagenome
TTTGTCTCAATCCCCTGACGAGGATTCACTGTCTTCCGACCATAGAGCGCCCAGTTGAGCGCCGGTTCCACCCCGCATATATGTCTCAATCCCCTGACGAGGATTCACTGTCTTCCGACCATTGTGGTCTGGCTTGAGACCACAGGAGAGAAAGGCGTTCTTGTCTCAATCCCCTGACGAGGATTCACTGTCTTCCGACCGAATGTCACGGTCATTGAGGCCATGAAGAAGGCCGTCGAGAAGTCTCAATCCCCTGACGAGGATTCACTGTCTTCCGACTCTGGCTTGGGCGATGAACGCCCACTTCGAGAAGCTGGTTATTGTCTCAATCCCCTGACGAGGATTCACTGTCTTCCGACCAAAGATTTTTCCGTCCAGCGCCAGGCAGACGGCGCATGTGTTGTCTCAATCCCCTGACGAGGATTCACTGTCTTCCGACGCGCTGAAACTGGCACTGAACTAGCACCGAAAAGAGGTCTCAATCCCCTGACGAGGATTCACTGTCTTCCGACCTGGCGTCGGGGTTGTAGATTTGTTCGACCCCGCAGACCCGTGTCTCAATCCCCTGACGAGGATTCACTGTCTTCCGACAAATACCGGCAGGAAGATTTTATGGGTAAAAAAGTCGTGCAGGTCTCAATCCCCTGACGAGGATTCACTGTCTTCCGACTTGTTATGCAAGTGCTCTTTGGAATCAAGCGCCCCGATCCGAGTCTCAATCCCCTGACGAGGATTCACTGTCTTCCGACATAGGGGCAAGGAGTAAAAATGTTAAGACTAATAGAGTCTCAATCCCCTGACGAGGATTCACTGTCTTCCGACTGCGTGAAGCTGATTTGTTTCATGCAGAATTGCATTGTGCGTCTCAATCCCCTGACGAGGATTCACTGTCTTCCGACCAAACGCTTCAAGCTCTGCGATCAACGTGCGGTCAGGCGGGATGTCTCAATCCCCTGACGAGGATTCACTGTCTTCCGACCCAGCGTCTCCTCGCCGTCGGCGCCAGTGCGCCGGTTGTTCGCGTCTCAATCCCCTGACGAGGATTCACTGTCTTCCGACGCCCCACGGCGGCTGCGCGCCCAGCGCGCCGCGCTGCAGGGTCTCAATCCCCTGACGAGGATTCACTGTCTTCCGACAATACGCTTGTGCAGAACGTCGTAGACATCACGCTTTCAGGTCTCAATCCCCTGACGAGGATTCACTGTCTTCCGACTAACAAGAAGTTTGGCGTTAGCGTTAATGCCGCCGTGACGCCGTCTCAATCCCCTGACGAGGATTCACTGTCTTCCGACGTGCCAGACGCAGAAACCCCCAGAAGCGGCATAGTAAGTCTCAATCCCCTGACGAGGATTCACTGTCTTCCGACTTAAGTTTGCCGTCTCAGGCATTGGCATACTTCAATGATGTCTTGGTCTCAATCCCCTGACGAGGATTCACTGTCTTCCGACCTGGTGATGAGGATTACGCCGCTACGCTCTGGGAGCTTGTTGTCTCAATCCCCTGACGAGGATTCACTGTCTTCCGACGGCACCGAGTACGGCCTGACCATTGCAGCCAGGCCGGACTTGTCTCAATCCCCTGACGAGGATTCACTGTCTTCCGACAGTTTTTTGTTTCCCTCCCATGACACGCCCGTCCTGGCGTCTCAATCCCCTGACGAGGATTCACTGTCTTCCGACCCTGGAAATACTCCAGGCAGAAGCCGTGGCCCGCGGAATAGTCTCAATCCCCTGACGAGGATTCACTGTCTTCCGACGGGCTACAAGAAGGATTGTCTTCAATCTCGATCACCGTCCCAGTCTCAATCCCCTGACGAGGATTCACTGTCTTCCGACCCGATCTGCGCTTTGCCAATTTGAACCGCGCCAACCTGTGGTCTCAATCCCCTGACGAGGATTCACTGTCTTCCGACCGCAAAAGTAAAGGCAAGTTTAGCTTTGACATTCCGGAGTCTCAATCCCCTGACGAGGATTCACTGTCTTCCGACAAGATATCTCGAGGTTGCAGCCACAAGCCCTTAGCTTGCGTCTCAATCCCCTGACGAGGATTCACTGTCTTCCGACGACGATGTGGTAGATGCTCAAGTTTACGGCATTGAGTCTCAATCCCCTGACGAGGATTCACTGTCTTCCGACCTGAAACGTTTCACTTCGCCGCATACGCGCGCACGCGTACAGTCTCAATCCCCTGACGAGGATTCACTGTCTTCCGACAATGCGAATAGACGCGCGGCAGCAAAGTCAGACGCTCAGGGAGTCTCAATCCCCTGACGAGGATTCACTGTCTTCCGACGGTTGTGCTTGCCGTCCGCTTTTTGCGGCAGCACCCTTTCTGCGTCTCAATCCCCTGACGAGGATTCACTGTCTTCCGACCAGAGCGCAAGCGCCTGATCTCCAGCCGCAACATCGTCTGTCTCAATCCCCTGACGAGGATTCACTGTCTTCCGACGATGAGCTGAGGGCCGTTGTCCAGAAACTCCATAATGTGATGTCTCAATCCCCTGACGAGGATTCACTGTCTTCCGACATGACGTAATGGAAAAGAAATTAACATACGATATAACGTCTCAATCCCCTGACGAGGATTCACTGTCTTCCGACTCAAGGACGTCGCCATAAAGTTTCTTATGCGCAACAAGTGATCCGTCTCAATCCCCTGACGAGGATTCACTGTCTTCCGACCGCCTACGCCCATTGCGCCCGTTGCGGTTGCGCCCGTTGGTCTCAATCCCCTGACGAGGATTCACTGTCTTCCGACTCTTCGTCATATGCGCGGGAGTTAAGCTCTGTTCGAGTAGTCTCAATCCCCTGACGAGGATTCACTGTCTTCCGACCGTTCTCGTAGGTGAGCGTGTTGGTGAAGACGGGCTTATGTCTCAATCCCCTGACGAGGATTCACTGTCTTCCGACCTACGAGCAGCGCACGCCCTTCTTACACTACCTCAATCACGACGTCTCAATCCCCTGACGAGGATTCACTGTCTTCCGACCGGCCAAAACGGTCAACAAGAGAAAGACACCCAACATTTCGTCTCAATCCCCTGACGAGGATTCACTGTCTTCCGACAGAAAAAGACTTCACCTGCATCTTTCGCGCGTACCACGTCTCAATCCCCTGACGAGGATTCACTGTCTTCCGACCTTAATGTAATAGCCTGGTCTCATCATCGTCAAGAGCAAAGTCTCAATCCCCTGACGAGGATTCACTGTCTTCCGACATATACGCGTATAGAGCGCCCAGTTGAGCGCCGGTTTCGTCTCAATCCCCTGACGAGGATTCACTGTCTTCCGACGCAAGAGAAAAACGCGCCAATCGACCCGATGCTCTACAACTGTCTCAATCCCCTGACGAGGATTCACTGTCTTCCGACTGGCGCTATGCGGCGCTGCATAGCGCAGCGCAGCGTTGCGTCTCAATCCCCTGACGAGGATTCACTGTCTTCCGACCTATGGAATCCTTGCACCGTATCGCTCAAGCTGGTTTACGTCTCAATCCCCTGACGAGGATTCACTGTCTTCCGACTATTAAACTGGAAACTCGCTATGAGGGCGGCGATAAGATAGTCTCAATCCCCTGACGAGGATTCACTGTCTTCCGACTTCTTCGCGTTCTTCCTTTACCTGATGCACTTCATGCGTCTCAATCCCCTGACGAGGATTCACTGTCTTCCGACCGCTATGCAACGCTACACTGCGCAACGACAACGGCGCGCAAGTCTCAATCCCCTGACGAGGATTCACTGTCTTCCGACTGTAATATGCGGATTCGCCTCTAGGGGCGCTTTTGGCGAAGGGTCTCAATCCCCTGACGAGGATTCACTGTCTTCCGACGAGCTTATTTTGCAGCGAGCGAAAGTCGTTTTCCCTGTGCTGTCTCAATCCCCTGACGAGGATTCACTGTCTTCCGACTAGGTTGTTCGTGATTTTGGTTTGGATAGACGCCTTTTCGGTCTCAATCCCCTGACGAGGATTCACTGTCTTCCGACCTGGTTGCGCTTGCTTCGTCTATAGGTATGGGCGCGACGGTCTCAATCCCCTGACGAGGATTCACTGTCTTCCGACCGCACGGCAGCGGCGCACACCCAAGGCGTAGGGGGAGCGGGTCTCAATCCCCTGACGAGGATTCACTGTCTTCCGACTCGCTCAAGCTGGTTTACGTCAGCTCTGGCGCGCGGTCGAGGTCTCAATCCCCTGACGAGGATTCACTGTCTTCCGACGCTGTAGTTGCTGCATTCGTTGAGCAGTCTAGCGGTTGTAGTTGTCTCAATCCCCTGACGAGGATTCACTGTCTTCCGACCCAACAATATAGCCACCTTCAGACTCAACCCAGGTACGAGTGTCTCAATCCCCTGACGAGGATTCACTGTCTTCCGACATGACAACCGGAAAATCTCGCAGCAAGGCCAAGGCAAACGTTAGTCTCAATCCCCTGACGAGGATTCACTGTCTTCCGACCTGCGAGATTTTCCGGTTGTCATGATTCACTCTCCTGTTGTTGAGTCTCAATCCCCTGACGAGGATTCACTGTCTTCCGACGCTGGACGTATACGGCGCCAACTTCATCCTTAACGATGAAACGGTGTCTCAATCCCCTGACGAGGATTCACTGTCTTCCGACTCGTCAATCGCCTCGGCGCAAAGCTCGTGCATGACAACGTCTCAATCCCCTGACGAGGATTCACTGTCTTCCGACTCTTTAATGGCGTGCATTAGTTCATGCGCGTGAGGCTGGAAGTCTCAATCCCCTGACGAGGATTCACTGTCTTCCGACCTTAACAACTGAATACGCGCCCAATACTCTATGCTATATGTCTCAATCCCCTGACGAGGATTCACTGTCTTCCGACCCAAAATATACGCGCAAAAACATCCGCTTTTAGCGATAGAGGTCTCAATCCCCTGACGAGGATTCACTGTCTTCCGACGTTCCAGGCGACGTATACGCCGCCTGTCTTGCGTTTGGTTTTGAGTCTCAATCCCCTGACGAGGATTCACTGTCTTCCGACAAATAAGAAAAATGCGCCGATTAATAATCCGGTCGAAAGTCTCAATCCCCTGACGAGGATTCACTGTCTTCCGACGCGACAACGCTACGCAGCGTCACGCAACGCTACGCAGCGTGTCTCAATCCCCTGACGAGGATTCACTGTCTTCCGACTGACGCCGTCCAAACTTTCATCCAGGAATGGCAAGAGAGAAGTCTCAATCCCCTGACGAGGATTCACTGTCTTCCGACAGAACTGTTGCAGGCGATGCTCGACAACTGGGGATTTCAACGTCTCAATCCCCTGACGAGGATTCACTGTCTTCCGACTTGTGGCGCTGTCCTCGGACGAACGGAGTTCGACAACGGAGTCTCAATCCCCTGACGAGGATTCACTGTCTTCCGACCGTCGCCAATGGCGAACAGCGACTCCGCCTCGGCGACGGTCTCAATCCCCTGACGAGGATTCACTGTCTTCCGACCTCAGCGAAGCGCCGCGCGTCGCTTCCTTGCGCGAGCAGGCGTGTCTCAATCCCCTGACGAGGATTCACTGTCTTCCGACCCGGGCCGAAGCTATAGCCCGCGGAATACAAAGCGGGTTGCAGGGTCTCAATCCCCTGACGAGGATTCACTGTCTTCCGACTGCCTATCACGATACCATACCTTGACGATTTTGGTTTTGTGAATGTCTCAATCCCCTGACGAGGATTCACTGTCTTCCGACGTTAGAGCGCTGGCGGCGCTTCTACGGGGACAAGGATGTTGTCTCAATCCCCTGACGAGGATTCACTGTCTTCCGACTCGCACAAGCCATCCGCGCGGCGCGTGCGGCGGAGGCGGAGTCTCAATCCCCTGACGAGGATTCACTGTCTTCCGACCTCGCTGCGCGCGGCGGGGGAGCGTCTTGTGCTGGCTGCTCCGTCTCAATCCCCTGACGAGGATTCACTGTCTTCCGACGCGTTCATCGGGCGCTTCGCCACGATCAGCGTCTTTCAGGCCAACGTCTCAATCCCCTGACGAGGATTCACTGTCTTCCGACGCAGGGAGAATAACATGCCAATCAACGCAGCAACGTTGCGTCTCAATCCCCTGACGAGGATTCACTGTCTTCCGACCGAATCGTGCAGGTCGCTTTGAGCACGTCGTCCGCTGGCGCTGTCTCAATCCCCTGACGAGGATTCACTGTCTTCCGACCCAATTTAGTCGGCGTCGACCTGTGCGGCGCCGACCTCACCGTCTCAATCCCCTGACGAGGATTCACTGTCTTCCGACGATAAATTGCGCAAGCTGTTTTAGCGCAACGATGCACACCCGTCTCAATCCCCTGACGAGGATTCACTGTCTTCCGACATGAGCCCAGGCTAGGACTAATCCAAATCCGTTTTGGAGTCTCAATCCCCTGACGAGGATTCACTGTCTTCCGACCCGTTTTCGGTGACGAAGATGTGCCTTGGGATTGAAAAGTCTCAATCCCCTGACGAGGATTCACTGTCTTCCGACTGTATGGTTTACTTCCGCCGTAACTCGAGGACGCGGCGTCCGCCGTCTCAATCCCCTGACGAGGATTCACTGTCTTCCGACAAATACATCAACGCGCGCCCCGTCGCATTAAACACGCGTGAACTGTCTCAATCCCCTGACGAGGATTCACTGTCTTCCGACAAATACATCAACGCGCGCCCCGTCGCATTAAACACGCGTGAACTGTCTCAATCCCCTGACGAGGATTCACTGTCTTCCGACGTAAATAACAGGATCTGGGCAATCTTTAGTGCACCGGATAGTCTCAATCCCCTGACGAGGATTCACTGTCTTCCGACGTATTTTAGACGAGCGCTAGGCAAGAACCGCCTAGCGTGTCTCAATCCCCTGACGAGGATTCACTGTCTTCCGACTCCTGTTTGATTATCAAGCAGGCAACATCCAGCTTTATGGCGTCTCAATCCCCTGACGAGGATTCACTGTCTTCCGACCAGGGAGGCGTATTCCGTAAGAATGCGCCGCACTTCTTGCAGCGCTGTCTCAATCCCCTGACGAGGATTCACTGTCTTCCGACGTTGTTGTTGTCGACGTTGCGCCACCGCATCAGTGAGTTGCTTCGTCTCAATCCCCTGACGAGGATTCACTGTCTTCCGACATGCTCATCTTGTGCAATTCGGAAAATATCTGAGACATTCTGTGTCTCAATCCCCTGACGAGGATTCACTGTCTTCCGACCTGTTCGGGGAGGGCGCGAAGATGGCGGAGCGTGAGGAAGCCAAAAGTCTCAATCCCCTGACGAGGATTCACTGTCTTCCGACCCTCTCTCAACTCGGCGAACTTAAAAGCTTCGCCGAAGAGGTCTCAATCCCCTGACGAGGATTCACTGTCTTCCGACACGGTTGTATATGAAAACGGGAAAATGTCTGAATTTGCATATGATGTCTCAATCCCCTGACGAGGATTCACTGTCTTCCGACTCAAAAAAACCGGCCAGTTCCTGAGCGTGTTCGGGCGGCTCGGGTCTCAATCCCCTGACGAGGATTCACTGTCTTCCGACCCACGCGTCTATTCGCAGGCCATGACCATAAGCGGCGATGCAGTCTCAATCCCCTGACGAGGATTCACTGTCTTCCGACTAAAACAGGAAAAAATCTTTTATGAGGCAATGAATTTCTATGTCTCAATCCCCTGACGAGGATTCACTGTCTTCCGACTTGAGTTTGTTCTGCAGCGAGCGAAAATCATTTTCCCTGTGCTGCAAGTCTCAATCCCCTGACGAGGATTCACTGTCTTCCGACGAAGAGTAGACGCCCAAACTGCCATTGGCAAACACTTCGTAGGTCTCAATCCCCTGACGAGGATTCACTGTCTTCCGACACAGGAAACACAAAACCCTCCCGGGCATTGCGCAAAGCCCTGTCTCAATCCCCTGACGAGGATTCACTGTCTTCCGACTTTTTTGACCATTTCCCAGTTCGGGTTCCCTTCTTCGTGTCTCAATCCCCTGACGAGGATTCACTGTCTTCCGACCAATAGGTGCACGCGAACGATAGCCCCGTGCGCTTCTGCCACGTCTCAATCCCCTGACGAGGATTCACTGTCTTCCGACAAGCGAATTCTCGAGGAGGAACAGGATCACATATCGTTACTGTGTCTCAATCCCCTGACGAGGATTCACTGTCTTCCGACTCGTCCTGTGGAGGGGCCGCCGCCGTCGCCGCGTGTTGCTGTCTCAATCCCCTGACGAGGATTCACTGTCTTCCGACACCGTATTAACCACGGTGATTCTTTTTATCGTGGTAACAAAAAGTCTCAATCCCCTGACGAGGATTCACTGTCTTCCGACTTTAACACCCAGTAACGCTTTTTAACGCGCCGGCTACCCGCAAAGTCTCAATCCCCTGACGAGGATTCACTGTCTTCCGACCACAGAAAGGAATAAAAGCAAATAGATTGGTTATCAAATATCAGTCTCAATCCCCTGACGAGGATTCACTGTCTTCCGACTTCCCCGTCCACTCCCCCCAAAACAAACACATTAAGTCTCAATCCCCTGACGAGGATTCACTGTCTTCCGACTGTGGGTCGTAGGCGGCATCACGCCGCGCCCAAGCGTCATCGTCTCAATCCCCTGACGAGGATTCACTGTCTTCCGACTTTCGCTCTTCTGGACGGAGAACGCGGAAAGCGGCATTTACGGGTCTCAATCCCCTGACGAGGATTCACTGTCTTCCGACCCTGGCGCATTGGGGTCGGCCAGCATCTGGCGGTCGTAAAGCGGTCTCAATCCCCTGACGAGGATTCACTGTCTTCCGACAGTAGACAACGCCGGGCCGTCTTGGGATGCCATGAGTCTCAATCCCCTGACGAGGATTCACTGTCTTCCGACGCTTCATCGACCTGTACTCGCTGCGCGGGGTCAAGAGTCTCAATCCCCTGACGAGGATTCACTGTCTTCCGACCCTCAAATGCCCCAAAACTGCAATTTGTGGCGCTGTCGCCTCCCGTTTTCTCTGGGAGAGAGACCAATTGTCACATCTGCACAATCGCATTTGTTTGCGCCCCAAACCCGTTTTCAACGCCCAATCTTTTCACAGCCAGCAATAAACCCAATATATCCGACCGCCTCCCTCTTGTCAAAGCTTTCCGAAAACCTCTTCCCCACAACCTTCCCACTTCTGAAAACATGGAAACACTCCACTGCATTTAGATGATCAGCAGACCCGGTTCATCGATCGGCGCGGCGACGCCCATGCGCTCTACAGTGGTCAAGCATTCGTCACATAGACGATAGAAACGCACGCTGTCCTCTTGCTCGTCAATGAGGCGTTGCAGCCGTTGACGCAGTTTCTCTTGATTGGCTGGCGTAATGTAGCACTCGAAGACCGAACGCTGCACGCGCTGCGCGCCGAAATCCAGCAGAGTTTTGGCGACCTTGAGCCGTCGACGGTCGTCTACGATGTCATAGCTGATGACGAGAAAGCGCTTTCCTCTCATCGGGCAAGAAATGGTCGATACGCTGGCGCCGCGCCGGTGGGATCCAGCGAGCGCGCCAGCGCATACGCCTGCAAGTGAAAGAGCCGACGATAAGTGACCTGCTCGCCGCTCTCCGGATGTTTGAAGCTTTGCGTAAGGCGCGCCTCCAGCTCGCGAACGAAGAGCCGCACCCCCTCCGGCGCCAGCAAGATCGGGCGCTCTTCACTCTCGCCAGGCCGGAAATGCTCTTCCTTGATCACACCATCGTTCAGGCAGTGCAACACGACGGAATCCACGATCAGGGGGCGAAATTCCTCCATCAGATCAAGCGCCAGGCTCGGACGGTTGTACTCCAGCCGATGTAAAAAGCCGACATACGGGTCCAACCCAACGGTCAATACGGCGCCCAGCACATTCTGCAACAGCACGGTGTAGCCATAGCTCAGCAGGACGTTCACCGGGTCGGTCGGAGGACGCCGCACGCGCCCCTCGAAACGCCACGGCGGCTGCAGCAGCGCCTTCCATACGCCGAAGTAAATCGCCGTCCCCTGCCCTTCCACGCCCATGAGGCTGTTGTGCGTCGTCGTGCGCAACGTGCGCCGAAGCTGGTGTTCGACCCCGGCGGCGGCCAGATGGACGGTCTCCGAATTCAACCGCTGCGCCTGGCGCTCCAAAAACATTTTGATGTTGTGCAACTTGCCATAGACCATCTGTTGAGCGGTGCGCAGCGCAAAGTTGGCGTCCTGGCTGCACAACACCTGATTCACGCGCAGCGCCCCATGCCCGCTCTCTGCGCCGACCAAGCGGCCGTAGAAACGCCCATCCTCGCTGAGAAGGACAACCTCGACGCCTTCGTCCAACAACAGGCGCAGGGCCTGCGTCGTCACCTGAACGTTGCCGAAGAGCACGACCTGGCTGATCTGCAGCGTCGCCACCTGCGCCAGCGTCTCGCCATCCTTGCTGACGATGATGCGGCGCCCTTCACGGTTGAGTTTCGCCCCCTGTTCGATGACATAAAGTGGATTGCGCATCGAGACACCCCACCAAAGAACGTCATATCCTCTCCCTGCGCCGCACCTGTCCCATGCCCGTCGCCGTCTGAGCGCCGACGCCGCTGTAGAGGGCGAAATCCGCCAGCATGTTCATGATGCTCAACCAGTAACGGTCTCCCGCCAGCGCCCGATAGGTGACGCGCCCAACGCCGCCGATGCGTTGCGCTCCATCCTTAGATACGACCGGAAAACTCTCCAGCCGATAGCGGCTGATCGCCATCACCTCCTCGCCGTAGCGACGCATCTCCGGGCTGAGCGTCACCGGGCTGAAAGCGTTCCAGCGCTCGACCAGACTGCCGAAAACCAATCCCGGCAACGGCACAGGCATGGTCATCTCCTTTGACTTGAAAGCGGTTGGCGAGGCGAACTCTAGCGTCACCTGGCGGTCGAGCGCTTCCAACCGCGTCAACTGCGTCGCCGCCAGCAATTCATAGCTCGTGCGCCCACTCCACGGATGGCGGTCGGAGTCGCAGATGACCTCCTGCACGGTGAAACGGTGGCTTTCCAGCTCCCACGTCTCCGGCGGCTCCTCGAGCAGGGCGCGCGCCAGAGCTTCGCTCACTTCAAAAACCAGGCCGGTGACGCGCACCTGCACAGGCTTCTCCGGCGCCACGGTGACGCTTTTTGCGCCGCTGTATGCGCCGAGCAAACCGGAGCAGGTCACGGGCTTTGGGCCCTCGTCGTCGTGGATGCGCCGCACCAACGCAGGGTCAATCTCGCCCAGCCGGGTAAGCGTCGCAGCGTAGTTGGCGCGACCGAGAAAGCCCGGCAGCGTCTTCACCGTGGGCGAAACCAACGTCAGAACAATTGAAATCAACATAAAACACCTCGAACAGAAAGTTCTACAAAACGAAACCAACGTGCACGACGCCTGTTCACCCCACCGAAACCTTCACGCTCAACAGACGCCACGCATCACGCAACACGCCCCCCTTCTCACCGCTTGCGTCTGGCGGCGTCGCGGATCGCCTGAAGGTCGAGAATCTCCGCCACTTCGTAGCGTCTCGGCAGGCTTTCCGCCGCCGGCCGGATGCGCACGATGGGAGGGAAGTTGCCCATGCGGCCGTGCAGCTCCGCCAGCAATACGGCGGCGATGAAGTTGAGAGAAGGCAAGACGACCAGAATCGGCGCCGTCTGCCATTGCTCCGAGGTGAGGCCTGCTGCATCGAGCAGGCGCTCGACCTGGGGCGCAAAAGGCGCCTGCTCGTCAAACTGCGTGGGAATCTCCCGCACCTCTGTGATGCGCGCCCCCGTCAGCGCCTCAATCTGGCTGCGCTGCGCTTCATTCAACGGATGAGAAAAATTGAGCACAATCATTGGAGTTGCTTCTTTCCATAAGCGATGTATACTGAAGAATCGGACACGAATTGCTGAGGAGAAAACATGCCATCGCCTTTCCCAGGAATGGACCCCTATCTGGAAGGCAGTCTTTGGCCCGACGTGCACAGCGCTCTCGCCGCCAAAGTGCGCCAGATGCTCGCTCCGCAGGTGAGGCCGCGCTACGTTGTGCGTCTGGCCGTGTATCTGATCGAAGACACTGCGCCCGAAACAGAGCTCGGCATCCTGTATCCTGACGTTGAAGTTTTGCATTCGCGCACGGTGAGGGAGCGTTCTCCCTCCTACGCAGCCGGCGCTTCACCGTTTACGCCATCCATCCTTGCGCCGGCGCTGGCCCCGATCCCGGTGCGCGTGCCCGAAATCGAGATTCGCGACGCCAACGCCAACCGCCTGGTCACCACCATTGAGATTTTGTCGCCCGTCAACAAGCGTGAGCCTGGGTTGTCCCTCTATCGACGAAAACGCCGTCGGTTGCAACGGGCAGGCGTCCATTTGATCGAGATCGACCTGATCCGCCGCGGTCAACGTCCCTATTCCTATCCCACGTTGCCTCCGTCTCTCTATCTGGTGACGCTCTTGCGCAGTCAGGCGACGCAGGTCGAAGCCTGGCCAATTGGTTTGGACAAGCCCCTGCCCACCATCCCGGTTCCTCTGCTGCCGCCCGACCCTGACGCGGTGCTCGATTTGCAGGCGGCGCTGACAGCCGTCTACGACGAGGCCGGGTATGACCTGTCGATCGACTACAGCCAGCCGCCGCCTCCGCCGCCGTTGTGAAGTTGTGAAATCGACGACGCCTCGCCGTCGCTAGTTGTCCTGGGAGGGCATCTCGGCGAAATTGCCCAGGTCGACGCGCTTGCCGACGTCGGTCTGCAAATAGACGCGGCCCGTGGCGTCCGGCAGATCGACGGCGAACGCAATGCGCACAGAATTGCCCGGATTCACATCGGTGTAGACGCTGTCCAACCCACCGAGTTGCCACTGAGCATAGCCGCTTCCCTTGCCGCTGGCGCTGTATCGTTGCCCCCTTTCATCGACGACCCAGGGATCGATGTTCCGGTCGAAGTAGTCGGTGCCGGCCTGCAAGTTGGTCGCATCGATGACCACGATCAAGAAGTGCCCCATGGCGATGTACGAATTGCTGTAGAAGTAGACCGCCTTGCGCTTGCGCACCTCGGAGACTTTGAAACGCCAGCCGCCGGCCTCGATCTCCTCACCGATGGAGGCGACGTTGCCGACGGGCGCGACGCTGCTTCCGGCGGACGAGGTCGAACCGCCTCCTCCTGCAGAGGGCGCCGGCGGCGCGGGGACGTCGGTCGCCACCGGCAGATCGCCGGGCGCGTTGTCGACCAGGAAGGCGGCGATCCACTTGCCATCGCGCAGCTGCAGCCAGTCGCCGGCCTCGTTGCGCGCCGCAATGTCCAAAGCGTCGCCTGCTTTCACGCCCCCCACCACCGGATAGTGGGTGCCCGGCCCCCCGCGCAGATTGGCGTTGTTATTGGCGACAGGCGCTCCCGCCGGCGCTGAAGGCCGGGGGTTGGCGACCTCGCCCAACTGAATATCGAGCGCCTTGATCTTGGGGATCGTCACCTGGTTGCCGAGCACGGCGGTGTACTTTTGCAGCCCTTCCACCACGCCCCAGACGGTGACGATGTCGTCCTCCAGGAAGCGCTGCGTTCCGAGATAGTCGACCCAAATCGGGTCGTCCCAAAGGCCGTAGCTTCCCCGGGTCACGGCCACGCGCAGAATGTAGCCTTGATCGTTCTCGTCGCAGAAGATCAGGCACTCTTTCTCCTGCACCTGCAGCACCTTGCCGACGTAGCGCACCGTCTTGCCGACATGGCGTTCATTGTAGCGGAAGAGGTCATCGTAAGGAATTGCAACGGCCTGCGCCTTGCGGCTCTCCAGGTCCTGTTGGGCGGCGACCTCCCCCGGCTTGGGGAGCTTGGTCACGGCGCCGAGCACGACCGAAGGGTCGCTCACGCGCACGCTGACGCCGGTTGCGCCGACGGAGACGGTCAGCGTAAAAGTCTTGCCGCCCACGGTGATAGGCACCAGATAATCATCGTTGGCGTGGGCCGGTGCGCTGATAACGACGACCAGCATCAGCGCAACCATCCAGGCAATCAACATTCGAGACATCGTGGGGTTCCTTTCTACTATAATTTTTCCAGAAGCTGATCCGACTACAACGGATGCAGATAGTAACGGATTAGCTCTTGCGTCAGCGTGGTCTCGTCGTCCAAATCCACCTTACTCATTGACCGAGAACCTGCGGCTGCGAGCCGCAGCTACGAAAACCCGGCGCCTTGCCGTAGACGCCGCTGCGGGTGGCGTGGTCTCGTCGTCCAAATCCACCTTACTCATTGACCGAGAACCTGCGGCTGCGAGCCGCAACTACTCTTTCACTGAAACCGTTGGTCAAGGCGCCAATTTCTTGCGGACTGCCTGCACCAGCCGCTGCTGATCGCCCGACGTCAGCGCCGCGCCCAGCCGGTAGCTCTGCAGCGTGATCACATTGATCTGCTTCTCCTTTGCCAGCTGCAGGATGCTCGTTGCCAACGGGTTGGCGGTGATCAGAAAGCGTGCAGTGTAGATGCCGAGGTACTCACGACTGGTGGCGGTCGAAAGCTGGTCGATGCCCTGTTTGGGGCGCTTCTCGCCGCCGCCCAGTTTAACCTCGGCCACGCCCACCTGGTTGCCGATGCGGATCACCAGATCCATCTCGATCTGGTCGGCGACGCCTTCGGGGCGCACGCCCGCCAGCACCTCATCTACATAGGGTGCCAGCGCGTCATAGACCGCCTGCTCGAAGCGCCCGCCGTCGGTCAAGGCGCCAGTGCGGTCACGGCTGAAGCCCTCGCTGCGAAAGCCCGGCAGATGCGCGTGCAGGTAATCCGCCGCCGTGATCAACGGCGGCAGCGGCGTCTTCTCCTTGCGTCGCAGCGCGCCGCTGGCAAAAGTATAGCGATAGAGCGTGGCTGGCAGCCGCTCACTCTCCAGATAGACGAACTCCCAGCCGCGCTGCATGGCCAACGCAAACGCGCCCAGCATCATCATCTTGGTGCCGCCGGTCAGGTTGACGACCATCGGCTGCGCGGGCGGCGCCACTTCTCCCAACTGCGCCAGGATCGTCGCCAGCTCATACGGCTCGACATCCTGCGTCTCATTCGGCAACACGGCATGGGGCAGCAGTTGCAGCAGTCGCATTGCCACCGGCCGTGAGCGCTTCGTGCAGACCAACAGCGTATGCGTCGGCTGGAGCAAGCGATCTGGCAAGAGGACAGGCATCGGCTGTTCGCCGACGATGGAGAGGAGGGTGGTCATAATGCTGACTTCATTTGTGTCATCGCCCGATCGAGTCCAGGAAACTGAGGAGCGTCGATCCTGACTCTGAGTTGGGCGCAAGCGTTCTCAAATAGAGTCTTGATCAGGTCAGCAAATGTTCGATAGTTCGACTCAGCCAGCGGTTTGTCTCCATGCGCCAGGATTGAGTTATTCCTGGTGCTCAGACCATTGAGCAGATTCTTGGATATTGCCTGATAAGCAACTCCCACCGGATCGTCAAGTGCTGCCAACAATTCATAATCCTGACGCAACCCCAATTTGATCTTCCCGTCGTCACTATCGCGCAGGTGGTCGTAACGCTCGCGCAGATGATCTGGCAACAAGGCCAGGTCGAGATTGCTCGAATCGAGTGATGGTGTTCGCTGGCGCAGGCGGATCTGTGCAAACATCTCGCAGGCACGATAGAGGCGGGCAACAGCATCGTCATAGCGTCCCTGATGGGCGCGACGCTCTGCATTGCGCAGTAGGTCAAACGCTGGCTCATAGCCAGTCGAACGCTTGTCTGCCCCCCTGATTTTTTTAAGAAAGATGTAGTTGGGCACAATGCGGTTTTGATAAGGCGTCAGTACTGTCATCGCACGGGCGTGATCAAACCGATCCCAGGCATCGAAACCGCGTGCCAGCCCGATCCACTCCCGCAGCGTCGCCTGCAAGCTGGTTGAAACAGCTCCCGCCTGAAGAATGCCACCTAACAACGACTCCGCTGCTGCATAGTGGTGGTCGTTGAACAGACGACGCGCCTCTTCCATACGCTGGCGGGCGCGCACCTCCCAACTGTTGACCAGGCCGGCAACCTCGGTGCCATCGACCACCTTGACCAGATCGGTGCGGGCACCTTTGACCAGTGATAATTCCCAGTCGGCTTCCAGCGCCGCCATCGCCAACGCCACCGACATCGTCTTCGTGCCGCCAGTGTAGTCCGCCACATAGCGACAGTTTGGGTTCGCGTCCATCGCCTCACGCAGTACGCCTTGAATTACGGCGTAGCATTCCTGCAGCGAGTCCGGGTCCCTGACAGTTCTGACGGTATACTGTGAATCCGTGAGACCAGTTTGCGTCACGATCGAAGGCCCTGCCTCGGTTGGCGTGCGTCCCATGCAGGGCGCGCCAGCCCCGTCGACTGTTGGTCTGCTCCCACGCGCCCCCTCCGAGGCAACGAAATAGACATACTGTGGTTGGTAATCCGTGATTGCCGTAATGACGGGTTGGCATGAACCGCCAACTGTTACGACTAAAATGGTCGACATTGCTCCCTCCTCTGGTAACTGCTGTTGCACAACACGCTACCCCTTGCCCGTAGCATGGTCATGTCCGCCCAATCATGCCCATCCAGCTCAATTCATTCGTCAATCGAGACCGTGCGGCTCTCAGCCGCACCTGCACCACCCCTGTAGACGCCGCTCGCAGCGGCGCGATCGTGACTCCCAACCACGCCCAACGCATTCTCCAACGAATCATGGGCTGCATCTACGTGCGTCTGTTCATCTCCACCAGACACCACCCCGGCGCCGCCTGGGGCGTTTCCACGCGCCGCCCCTGCGCATCCTGCCCCGCACCGACGAAGACGCGGCGGCTGGTCGGAAAGAGGATATCCCTTACAGCGTTGCTCTTGCCGGCGTTGTCTTGCGCCGGCGCCCGGCTCAGCCGATAGTCGCGCAGGATGCGCTGCATGAAGTCCCGGCTGGCGAGCAGCCGCGTGCCGAAGGTCTTGTTTTCCCAACCTGTGCCCCAGCCTAACGCGATCAGGAAGCGCCGCTCGCCGGTTTTCGTCTGCGCAAGCTGCTGATAGAACTGAGCGATGCGCGTTCCGCCTTGCGCTTTGCTGAACCAGGCCGCCTCGCGTGCACAATGGTGGCGCGCGTGCTCGCCCACGATCAGCGGCAGCCGCTCCAGCAGCTCGCCGCCCTGGAGCTGCAGCCGATGCGCCTGCGCCCAGCGCGAGAAGAGGCGACGGTCGACTTTGAGCGTGAGGCGGAAGGCGCTTTCAGGACGAATGACCTCCATCTCGATCGGCGCCTTCAGCTCCCCGCGGCGGTTGATGACGCGGGCGTTGGCGACCATCAGCCGGTCGACGCCGAGCGCTTCGCTGTCGCTCACCTGCAAGGCGCGCAGCAGGTCGTGGTTGGGGTCGGGGCCGAAGAGCATGTGCTCATACTGCTGCGCAGCAAAGCGGCGGTCGCGGTTGAGCAGCCTGCTTTCCGGCTGCAGCTTGCGTTGGCCCCATGCGTACCAGCCCAGGGCGGTGCGCAGCGCGCCTTTGAGCGTGGAGCCGGGCAGGTAGGGGCGGTCGAAGGCGTCCTTGATCTGCTCGCGCAGCTGCGCGCCCTCTCCCTCACTGCGCGGCGCGCCGAGCAAGATATAGCGAAAGAAGGGGCTGCCTTCGCGAAAATCGCCGCTTTTCAGCAGCTCGGCCGGGCGGCTGCGCGCCAGCTGCTCGGCCAGCCTCGCATCCTCGACATTTTGCGCATCGAGCAGGGCGTCCTCGTTGATGCGCCAGGTGCGCCCGTTGCGGATGACGTAATCGTATGCGTGCAGCAGCGCGCGTCCGCTGCCGATGTGCACCGGCGTGATCGTCGTCACCGTCACATCGTAGAGTGCGTAATCAGCCATGCGCCGCCTCCTGGGTGAATCCTGCCGCCACCCCAAAGCCGCTGCGATAGACCGGGTGGGGCAACATGTTTTGTGAAGCTTCATAGACCGGCCGCACATCGACCAGGCCGCCCAACACCGCGTCGCCTGCGATCCAGCTTCCTTCCGCCAGCAGGTGGATGCGCCGCCGTCGCTGCGCCGGGCCGTCGGGCGAACGCAGCCAGCCCGCCACGTCCACCAGTCGGTAGGCCGCTCGTTCCGCCTGCAACGCCGCAATCTCCGCCTGCGTACGCGGGCGCCAGCGGCTCAACAGCCACGCCAACCGGCCAGGCTGCGGATCGGGCAAGGTCGCCTCCTCCGGCCCCGCCAGCGTAAACGCGCCGTAGCCCACGCTGCGGTCGCCGCCCAGCCCTTCGCCTTGCAGAAAATCCAGGATAGCGGTCACACTCTCTGCGTAAGTCGTCGAGGTCCCCTCGATGCCCTGCTCCGGTCGTCGCCAGTGCACGCCGAACCACAGCCCGCACGCCTCGGCGAAACGCACCTGGCCGATGTGGAAGATCGTCGACGCCGAGGAGATGCGGTCGACGGTGACGCGCGGGGTGCGCCCTTCCTTCCAGACCTCCAACAGCGGATAGGCGGCGCGCGGTCGCGGACGTTTGCTCTGGCGGTCGACGCGCATCCATTCCGGCAGCTTCGCCAGCTCGCCTTCGCCGTCCAGCCAGAGCCTGCCCTCCTGTAAAAACAGGCCGGCCTCCCGTTGCGGGCTCCCGCCGTTTCGGCTCGCTCCTTCCTCCGGCGGCAGCCAGGCGTCGAGTTTCTCGCCGTTCAGCGCTCGGCGCAGCAGCCCTTCCGAGAGATAGGCGATGCGTTTGACGCGCTTGCCCGCCTCCGCCTGCGCAAAAAGACGCCGCAGATCGACGGGCATGGGATAGAAGCGCACGCCGCCCACGAACGGGAAGGCGGAGGTCAGCGCGAAAGGCGGATCAGGCGGGTCGCCGAGGAAGGGCGCCAGCCACGCAGCGGGGTCGCCGCCGAGCCGCCGCCAGCCGTCGATCAGCGCGGCGAAGAGCGTGTCCGACGGCAGCGCCACGCTGCTTTCCTCCAGGCTCACCCCGCGCGCGCCGAGATGCAATCCGCTGCGAAAGGCAAGCCGATAGACCGATAAGGTCGGCATAGGCGCCTCCTTCACGCCTGCGCCAGGCGGCTGCGGATCTGCTCCTGCACCTGGGGCAAGGCGGCGACCAAGCGATCGAGCGAGTCAAACCTGCCCAACGACTGCGCCGGTTTGAGCATTCCGTTCTGGCTGCGCAGGCTCACTTCGATTCCTTCCAGCCGCACCTTGCCGGAGCCGCGCGAGCCAAGGCCGCCGAGATAGTCGTCCTCCAGCAACACCAGCCCCTCGACGACCTTGGCGAGCTGCGCCACGTCGCGCTGCGGGTCGCAGCCTTCGCCGTCGTAGATCGAATAGACCATCTCCGCGAGGCCGAAGACCGCGCCGGCCGGCACGCGCTCCATCTGTCGCGGGTTCGCCGCCGAGGTGACGCGGTCGATCGAGACCTCGGTCTTGATCTCGGTGTAGGGAAGGTCGGTGCGGCCGCTCGTCTCCAGTTTGACGGCGCTTTCTTCGGTCATCTGCACGTCGCGTACGACCAGCCGCGTGGGGGTGCCGAAATCGCGTTCGCCCGGCACGCCGAAGACCTGGCAGACCGCACACCCGGCGTAGGCCTCCGGCTTGTCACACGAATGGATGTATCCCTGGCCGATGCGCTGATTTTGCGGCAGGCCGTCGTACTTTTCCAGCAGGCTGCGCACCTTGCCCTTGAGCGAGGAGCCGGGGATGTAGGGTCGGTTGGTGAGTGGGTCGCGGATCACGGTTTTGTCCACGCCGCCGATCTCCACGCCCACGTCCGAGCCGCCGATGTGCAGGCCGGAGACGGCGCGGATGTTGAAGGTCAAAAAGACGCGACCTTTGAGTTGAATCTGTTTGCTCATGGATCGATCTCCTTTTCAATGCGGATCAATTGCCGCCGTAGGCTTTGTGGTAGGCCAGGATCGCCTCGAAGAAATCGACGAAGCGCTGGAAGTTGTCCTTGCATCTGGCCGGGTCTTTTTCTTTCACGACAAAATCAATGGCCGGGTCCAGGACGTTCACCAGCTCCTGCACTGCCCTGCCGCGCTCGCGCTTGGCGCGGTAGGCCATCTTGGGCTTGAGCAGGATGAAGCGGCGCAGCGCCTTCTGCTGCTGTTCGGGCTTCTCCATGCTCCACTGCGCCTGAATCTGGCGCACTTCGCCGAAGAGGGCGCGGATCTGGCTGGTCGTCAGGTTGATCTCCTTCAGCGTCTTGCCGATCTGGTCGGCGCGTTCGACGAGCAATTGCGCCGCATCCGGATCGGTGATGATGCGCTGAAGGTCGTTTGATGAGAGATTGGGCATGGTGTGACTCCTTTTCAAAAGAAATAATGTTTTTGTATGCATTGCTCGCAGCAGCGCTTCCCAGGCTCACCCACGACCTTGCGGGCCGACGAGGATGTGCGGCTGCGAGCCGCATCTGCGAAGAAATCATCGTGATTCCGTAGGCGCTGCTCGCAGCAGCGCTTCCCCGGCTCACCCACGACCTTGCGGGCCGGCGAGGACGTGCGGCTGCGAGCCGCACCTACCGGAAAATTGCTGGGAGCCGGGTCTGCCGGAGACGTGCGGCTGCGAGTCGCTTCCACAAAGGGCTGCGTCTACCTCTCCTCCCGCCGCGTGATCAGCTCCGCCCAGCGCGCGGCCACGCCTAAGCGCGCGAAGAGGCGATAGTCGTCCTGTTGCAGCGCAGTGCGCAGTCGCTCCAGCCTTGTCTCCAGCGACCTGTTGCGTTCCGCCATGCGTTTCATGGTGTAGACGCTGCGCCACATCCAGCGCCCCCACACCGTCTGCGCGTCGTGCACCCACGCGCTCCGCCCCTGTGTAAGCTGCCACCGCCGCTGCGCATCGATGTATTCGCCGTAGAAATCCACCAGCCGGCGCAGCAGCGCTTTGGGCGCGCCCGCCTCGACCAGCCCGGTCAGCTCGTGCATCAATCCATGCACCGTGCGCAGATTGGGCGTCTGCGCCTCTTCCTCCATGCCGAAGAGCGACCAGGGCAACGCCGCGCCGAGGAAGCCGATGGCGTCCTTGCGATGTTCAACGCCGTTCGCTCGCCAGCGCAGCGCCTTGGCCTGCTCTTCGGCGCGTTTGGCGTCGTCCGCAGCCTGGGAAAGCGGATACTTGCCGCCCACCAGCGCGACGCCTCCGCTGGCGTGAATGCCCGGATGTTCGGCTGCGTAGCGCGTCAGATCGCGGCGCACGGCGATCGCCAGCTCCACCACCGCGTCCCAACTGCCCACGAAGAACAGGTCATCGCCGCCGGCGTAGATGGCGTAGAGCCGTCCTCCCTGCTCCGGCGGGCGACGCGTGGCCCGGTTCACCTCCTCGGCCAGCTTCGCCACCCAGCCTTCGAAGTAGAGGCTGACGGCGAAACTCAGCATCGCCACGCGCGAGAGCGTCGCCTGCTCGCCCAGGCCGCTTTGAAAGAGCTTGCCGAGATTGTCCACGTCCATGCGCAGCACCCCCAGCCGCCGAATGCCGCGCGACTGATGCTCCAGCACGCTGAAGGGCTTCACCCGGTCGGACGGCGGAAGCTGACGCCGCTCGTCCTCCGGGAAGCTGCGGTCCGCCTGCAGCGCCTGGCGTTCGTCGAAGGTGAGGATCGGCGTCGTGTTGACGAGCAGCCGTCGCCCTATTGCCGTCTGCGCTGCAGGTTTAAGCGTCGCCAGCGCATCGTCGTCGAGCGCCAACAGCACGCTGCGCGCCGGCGTTGGTTTGGTGTTGGGAGCCTCGTCGAAGAGCGACGCCGTCCACCCCAGCGCCGCCAACGCCTCGCGCCAGACTCCGGGCGGCGTGGTCAGATCGAGCGTCAGCGTTGGAGCCGTCGCCTTGCCTTCGCGCCACTGCAGCCAGCGCGCCCGCCGCAGCGCATCGCCCAAGTCCTCGAACGCACGGCAGGCGGGGCACTTGCGCACCGGCTCGGCGTCTGCACCTGCGCGCTCTGCTTTGACGCCGGGATGCTCCAGCCCGCAGACCTGGCACTGTTGCTCCTCGTTGCCGCCATGGTCCAGGGGAGCAAAAAGCTGCGCCAGCTCTGCAGGCTCCAGCTCGCCAAAGCGGCGCAGCTTGGCCTGCTGAAGGCGCTCATGCAGCCGTCCCCACGCTGCGCTGATCCTGCCCTCGAAGAAATCCATGCCCCGCAACGGCAGCCCCGCCACCGCCACATAGAGCGCGCCGCGATGATGCTGGAGCAGCACGCGGCTGATCTCGCCTTGGATCGCCGTTAGGGCGGCGAGGTCGCCCGGTCGCGCCAGCAAGTAAAAGTTGCCGCCGCCGACGTAGATCAGGTTGGTGATGGGCAGGTCGAGCCGGCGCAACGCGTAGCGGGCGACGGCCTCGGTGAGCAATTGCAGATAGAAGGAGCGCCCGCGCAGGGAGGGCGTCGCCCCGCGTGCGGTGATGGTGTAGATGAAATCCTGCACGCCGCTGACGTCGCCGCCGACGAGCAGGGCGATTTCCTGCGCGCTCGTCTCCGGTCGCTGCTTCACCGCTTCCAGCCAGGCGTCGTCGACGTCGGGCCGGTCGAGCGCGGCGGCCAACGCGGCGGTCATGCGGCTGTGGTCGTAGAGGCTGATGTCGGGCAGGCTCCCGTAATACGCCGAGGGAACGCACCACGCATAGCGCTGCAGCAGGAGCAACATGCTTTCGAGATAGGTGGGCAGGTCGCCTCCCTCCGCGTGGGCGTCGCGCAGCGCCTCCGCCTCCTGGCGAAAGTCTCTCCACAGAGCCTCGTAGCTGCGCCAGACTTCCTGCGGCGGCAGCTCATCGCCCGAGAAGAGCGCCTCTTCTTCCAGCCGCAGCGGTCGCAGGGGCAGATAGCGGCGCCGGTCTGCAGGCAGCCTCTGCCCGTCGGCTTCGATCTGGCAGAAGATCGAAAGCAGCTGTCGGGGATGCTCGACGCGCGGCTGTTCGTCCTGCAGGCCGTCGTTGCGCTCGGCGGCGGAGAGATGGTCGGCCAGCTGCACGATGCGGTCGCGGCGGCTCTGCGGCCTGTGGTGATAGCCGACCGGCCCCAGCACCTCCTTGCGCCACGGTGCAGGCAGCAGCTCCTCGACAAACGTGGCGCTGAGCATGGCGTGCTTATAGCCGAAGTCGCCCTGCGCCGTGCGCTCCCAGGAGTAACGGCCGGCGACCGAGGCGCGCAGCATCAGCTTGCCGATGTCGTGCAACAGACCGGCCAGTGCGATCGTCTCATGGCTCATCGATTGTTCCCTCCATCAAAGCTTGCCTGCACCGATCCCTCGGGGGAGCGAGGCAGGGGGATGTCGGATGGTTAAGATGCAGTGAACTTGTTTATAGCCTCCATGGCTCTACGCGGAGGCCAGGAACGCGACGAAATTCACACAGATTACCGGTGATCAACGTCAGGTCCTATGCAATACAAGCAGCGGCAATCCAGAAGTCATGTACGCCGATCGGCGCGCCTTGTGCAGAAAGTGCGCTCCACAGACTAACATGAGCGCGCATAATCGCCAGATCGATCTCTGATGATAGGAAGCGCATAGGATCGCCTCCACAAAGGCCCGTCGTCACGCTCGAACTCCAGGATTCGTTACACCCAGCGCACCGTGCAACAGCTCGCTGGCCGAAATCACGGAGCTCGCCCGGCGTACAACCCGCCGGCGACGGTCGCAATTCCGCCCAAAAGTTACCCGGGCGCCGCAAATCGGTGCTCTCTCGATCGCTCAGCATCCGAAAGCCGACTTTGCACCGCCTCCGCCAGCCGCTGCCAGCTGGCGGGAGAAAGAGGCTCGCCGAGGCGATAGTCGCTCAGCGCCACCACCGTCACCTGCCTTTCCTCGGCCAGCTTCAGCACGCTGCGCGGCAGGGGGTTGGCGGTGATCAGGAAGCGGGCGGTGTAGGTGCCCAGGTACTCGCGACCAGTGGCGGTCGAAAGCTGGTCAATGCCCTGCTTGGGCCGCTTGCTGCGGCCGCCCAGCTTGACCTCGGCCACGCCCACCCGGTTGCCGATGCGGATCACCAGGTCCATCTCGATCTGGTCGGCCACGCCCTCGGGCCGCACGCCGGCCAGCACCTCGTCCACGTGGGGCTGCAGCGCCTGGTACACTGCCTGCTCGAACAGGCCGCCGTCGGTGAGGTAGCCGTCGTCATCGCGGCTGAAGCCCTCGGCGCGAAAGCCGGGCAGGTGAGCGTTGAGATAGTCGGCGGCCTTGATCAAGGGAGGCAGCTTGTGTTGGGCCTGGCGCTTGAGGCCGCTGCGGGTGGTGTAGCGGTGCAGGGTGGCGGGAGGCCGTTCGCTCTCCAGGTAGACGCAGTCCCAGCCGCGCTGCATGGCCAGGGCGAAGGCGGCCAGCATCATCATCTTGGTGCCGCCGGTGAGGTTGACCACCGTGGGCCGGTCCGCAGGGACCAGGCTGTTGAGCCGCGCCAGGATGGCTGACAGGTCGTAGGCGTCGGTCTCCTCGACGGCCGCGTGGGGCATCAGGCGTCGCAGACGCTCCGCCACCGGTCGCGTGCGCGCGGAACAGATCAACAGCGACCGCTCCGGCCGCAAGAACCGGTCCGGCAACAACACGGGCATGGGCTGCTCGCCGATGAGGTGGAGGAGGGTGAACATGAGATAAGCTACACAATCAGTCCTTGAATGTTGTTATCTGCCAGACACCACCGATAATTGGTTGTCCAATCCTTTGGCATTTTTACTTGGCAGTACTGGATGTCGCACCCAGCCATTATTCGGCGTGCTGCAGGAGCGCATGTCGTGGCGTTGGTAACCATATATGCCTTGAGCACAACTTTTTCACTCTGCGATTGCTCAAAAGCTTCAACAGCTTTGACTTTTCTGTGCAATTTCAATATTTTCTGCTTGGCTGTCGCCCTTCCTTCGTTACCAGCCTCTCGAAGCTCGCACTCACAAATCCAGACATAACGTGTGTCGGCTACATCTACATACAGATAAACATCAACTTCGCCAGCTCTTTTTCCTGACGAATCCTGATGTGCCTCAACTTGGGGCGGAGTTGGCTTTCTTGAGCGAGGCAAATGGCCGAACACCTGATATATCTTTTCAGCAAGAATAGTACGAACTTGATCTTCAAAAACGCGCCTTTCGTAAGCAAGCGCACGCTCATTTCGACCAGGGAGACCTATTCTCGAAGCGTACACGACGTCAACGCCTTTGTTTAAGTTAGTACGGAAAAAATGGCGTAACTTGCGTGTTGCGCAGTTCTGGTGAAGGCCACGACGCCGAATTCTATCCTCACCGAGCACAAGAAGCTTAGCCATGCCGTCATTAATAGCAGCGGCTGCCCTAATCATTTCTGGCTCGACTGGGGTGGTGCAATTCAATTGCTGAATCAACTGCTCAAGTGCAGGTGGATTGATGGGACTTACTACCTTGATTTTATTGCTTCGCTGTCGGTGATTGAAAACGTCCTGCAGAACCTTTGCCAAGTCACTCGGAAGGCTGCGAGACGCCAAAAGGTCAACATATTCTCTCTCGATTCGGTCACCGTCGAGAGCCAGTTGCCTTTGAGGCTTCTGCCATACATCCAGCACCGCGACGGAGCAGCGAGGATCGCTGGAACTTCCCTTCCATACATCGGGATCAATGATATAGACTTCAGTCGTCATCGTTTCTGCTCGCTCTCAAAGCCTAGGCGTGCTCGCATGCGCTCTGCGGTCTCCAACATGTCATCGCTGAAGAAATCCTCAAAACCCTGGGGCGTGCTTAACAGATCTCCGTAGGGCCCGATCTCAATCCGTGTCGCGACACTTTTCTCCTTCCGATTGATGAAGTAAACGGCAACCTGGCTGGGCAAGAGTATTTGTCCTGGAATTGTGGCGTCAATATGTCCTACAGAGGTCTTTGCAATTTGTTTCTGAAGTCGTAATAGCAAATGCTCACTATGTGTCTCGATAAAACATCTCACGCCCTTTTGCGCAATCGCAATAAACAAATTACCCAGCTCAGTCTGCGCCCGCGGATGCAGATGTAGTTCCGGCTGTTCGATAATCAGTGTATCGCCCGGCTTTGCCAGGACTGCCTGTGCAATGATCGGTAGCATTTGTGTAATTCCAAAGCCGACCTCTCGAATGTTCACAGATAGCTCGCCAGGTTTGTTTTCCGCTTGCTCTAGCAACCGGAGCTCGTATAGCCTCTTGCGTTCGTCGAGCGGTTGCAGATGGAGTCGATAGGGTGTTCCTGCCACTTTCAGCCAGTGGTTGATGTTCTCGATAGATGGCAAATCTGCCTTCGTGAGGTTGCGAACGAAGTTCTTTCCGCGCTCCGGTGAACCAACACTCTGACCAGAGACGTAGTAAAATCGTTGTGGAGCAGCTCGTAACGGGCCGAGGTAGTCGAGTTGTTCCAGAAATCTGGAAATCGCCCGCCGTATACCCTTAAGTATAAGCCAAATGTTTAAGAAGTTGTCGCCCAATTCTTTGGCGGTGTTCTCTCGAGATGTATTCTCCCCAATCTCCCCAGATATATTCTGCTCCGGCCTGACACCAGGCAAAAAACCTGTCTGGTTGAAAAACTCCACGTGTTGCCATACGTAGTCTGATTCGTGTGCACCTGGGTCAAAGAATTCGGTCTCAACTGTCCAAGAACCTCTATCGTTCTCATTAGAAAGATTACCGAGTAGCTTGTCAGCTCGCAGGATCAGATCTCCGTTCGAGGTATAGAGATCTATGCCTCTTAATTCGGTCAATCCTCCGACACTCTGACCATAGATGAGCCTTACTGTTAAACTTTGTGTAACTGGCCTCTCCTTGATCGGGATGTAGACAGGAACTGTAAAATCGTTGATTGCATCCAGAGCTCTTCGCAGATCGTGGTCACTTTCATATTCCAAATCACCTCGGAATTGAAGCTTGAACGAGAAGGACATATCTTTCGAGGGTTGATGATCCCTCACTATCTCTCGGTAGTCCCCAAAGTCAAAAGCGTCATCTTTGACGAAGAGAAGGGCGCTATTACCCGGTTGGCTTTCCAGACTTTGACGCAGGAGCAAAAGTGCACGGATGAGCGCGCTCTTGCCGCTCGAATTGCGGCCAAACAGGAGGGTGATCGGCCGCAATTCGATCCAGCCGCTGTCCTCAAATCCCATGAAGTTCTGCACACGAAACGCCGTGACCGTCATTTGTTCGTTCTCCGCATGGTCAGCTGCAAGCGCCCTTGCTTGTTGCGGCCTCGCACGAACACATAGATTCTCTTGCCGACAGGGAAGCGCTCCTCCATATCGAAGTCATCCCGGATCGGCGGCTCGATATGATCTTTGATCAACGATGCTTCCTGCCCGAGGATATCCACCACCACGCGTCCGCTTTCGACGCGTACTACAGTCCCCTCCAGGTACATGCCCTCTTGCACCTCATCAATGGATGCCGGATGGCTTAGTGCCAATTCTGTCTTAGTTGTAAGTTTTGTAGGCAAAGGGGGCTGGACCGGCGTGCGGCTCGTGTCTGCTACCTGTTGTAAGGCGGAAGATGCCGGTTTCTGGGCAATTGGGGAACCAGCGGACGAAGGGCGCTGAGACTGGGCGGCCGTTTTGGTGGATGCGGCTAAATCTCTTCTGCCCCCCACTTGTAACGGATCGGGCAGCACCGGACGCTCCTTGTACTCGTTGATCTTGCCGCGCTTCGCCTTGGGGTCCTGCCGCTCGATCTCCATGTAGCGGGTCAGCTCTTTGTCTGGCCCTGGCCACTCCAGCATGCGCAGCAGCATCTGGATGCGTTCTACCTGGGCTAGGCTGGTCTGTCTCGGAGCGCCGATCTGTCCCCGAATCAGACTATCGAAGGCGCTCACGAATTCTGGAATGCGCTCGTCGGCCTTGATAAAGCCGGTGTTCCACCTCTCATTGTCGAAGAGCGTAGTGTAGCGCTGGCGACGGTTCTCCAGGGTCAAGCTGGCGTCGATCTTGATGGCGCCCATGCCTAATGGCTTGCCCATGCCGATGCTATGCCGGTACTGCTTGTCCGGCTGACCCGGCAGCGTCAATGCCCACAACAGAGCGCCAAGCTCTTCGTTCGACAGGTTCTCGAAGTGAATGCGCCAGCGGAAGCGAACACCTGACCTCACCGGCCGTATTTGGGTGTGCTGCGTATCGTCCCTCTTCTCGTGACCGCGCTCGTCGCGTAGGCGGTCCAAGGCTTCCTGGATGTCCGCAGCTGTTACCGATCCCTTATGCCAGTAGAGCTTGAAGCCGCGAATGGCAGCAGTCTTCGGATCGGTATAATCCGACCGTTCTCGGACCAGCTTCGGATTTCCGCTCCGATCGCGTCCTACCTCTTGCGGGTCGGGCGTTTGCTGCGTCAAGTAGTGTTGGAAAGTAGTTGGCTTTGGACCGCCCAGGATCTTGGGCACGATCGGCTTGTCACTCAGCCAGATGTCTGCCTGGCCAGGTTCTAGCCAGGCGTCGCCGACGAAGACACGGCTGGCGTAGGCGCGCGCCTTGCCTTCGCCCGTGGACTTAGTGTAGCCGAAGATCGCTTCGGCCAGATCAAGATCGCTTTCTCGGCGCAGCTCCTGAGGGACGAAGTCAATCGGCTTATAGGGATAGGGCAGCCGCATCATCATGGTGTGACCGAAGAAGATCAGTTTGCCGTTCTCCATGAGATAGAAGATCGGCTGGCCGTTGCGCAGCACGCCGTCCTCTCCCAACAGATGCTTCTGCTCCTGACTAATCTGATCTTTGTAGGCAGCAACCAGCTCATCAGGGATGTGAATTCGATTAGTCTTTTCGTCCTTCGGGTAGATCACCGCTTCGCTGCGCTTGGACGCCATCGGGCCGCTGCGCACCAGTGCACCCTTGATGAGGCCCGAAGCCGGTTGCGCCGACGCGCGAATCACCTTGGCGTACTTGATGCGCAGGAACCCGCCGCGCACATCCTGGTACTCATAAGGACCAGCCTGGAACCAAATTTCGGACGCGTTCTTGCAACCTTCAATCGGTTTCAGCCCCTTTGGAATGCTGTCGCTGCGAATGCGGGCGAAGGTCGTACCGCCGATCTCCTGCGCCGGGCGGATGTAGAACTCGCCGCGGTCCACCTCAATGTAGCCGGCCTTGACCAACGGTGTGTAATGCCAGGCGAGCTTGCCGCTTCGGTTCGGTCGCTGACCGTCCTCGCGCATGACGCGGTCACGATAGTGCTTGCCATGGGTGGTTGTGTCACCGACAGCGCGATAGACAAGTGGCTCCTCAGAGACCCACTGCACCTTGCTGTAGCTGACAATCTCCACCAGCGTGCGCAGCATCCCGCGCAGGCTGCTGCCGGGAATGCGAGGGGTCTTCGCCGGATCGGTGTAGAAGAAGTCCGGCTTGTTGCGCACCTGTTCGCGCCACGGGGCGTTTTTGTCTAACCCGCTTTCTTGGCGCTCAAACTCCTCGATCGTCAATGGCGCGCGCACGTAAACCGGCGACTCCGTCGTGATCACGCAGTCAATGTAGCCGGTGTGGCGTGTGGGATAATAGCGATCCTGGTCGGGCAGCGCCTGCGGGTCGAACGTGACCACTTTCTCCGGCAGGGGCACGAAGTTGTAAGGCGCTCTGGCGATCTCGCGGGTTGGGTTTTGATGTACAGGTAGTCTCATGGCATGCCTCCTCAGGCGCTTTCCGGCAAGAGCTGAACCAGGCGGCTGAGCGTAATGCTGGCCTCGCCGTCGTCGTTTTCGGTGATGTAGTGGCGCACGCGCAGGCGTAACTTGCGCTGCTTAAGCTGGTCTGCTGTTACTGCGATCGGCACTGCGTGGCGCATCCCCTGCGAACCCTCGCGCACCAGGGTGAAACCGTCCTGGGTCTTTTCGACCGTGTCGCCCCACAAAATTTGATCCTCGTCAACGAAGTCATCAGTACTCTCACTTCGATCGGCAACAAAGCGGGCGCGCCAGCCATCATCGCTCCGCCATAGAAGTAGCTCCCCCGCGGGGCCGAACAGCCGGGCCTGCTGCAGGGTGGATGAGCGCAACGGCGGCGACGTCGGAGCAATGCCGAAGGAAGTGTGCAAACCATCGTCGTCAACACGCCCCCAGATGACGCCATCGTCGGCGTGGGCCAACAAATAGCGCAGGCCGCGCTGACGAGCCTGAGCGACGAACCAGCCTTTCGGATCAGTTGTAAAACCATCGCCCACCGACACGTTCTCGACGATGTAGGGCAAAGTCTTCGTCATTTGGTCACCTCCGCCTGTAAGGCCGCCACATAATCTTCCAGCGCGTTGCGATCGCTGATCACCAGCCGATCTGATTTCGGGTCGCCCTTGATGGAGATGAGCGATTTGTGCTGCGGTGTGGCAATGGTAATCTCTGCGCGCACGCCTTTCAGCCGTCCCCGGCCGATGCTTGCCTCGCCTCCCAAGGGGAGATCGCCGGTCCAGAGGTCTTTGAGCAGGAGCAACATCAAGCCGATCTCGGCCTTGTTTGGATTGCGCAGGGATAGGTCAACCGTGACCAGCGTGTCGTTTTTGCCGAAGACCGGCTGCTCGTTGAACAAGCCTGTCCCGTGAACGCTGCCGGTGAAGCGGTCAATCCGAATGCGGTTCTGCACCAGGTCAACCGGGTTGGCGATCACCGTTTCCTTGACAACAAGGCGGCTTGCCCTGGCCTTGCGCTTGTCGCTGGTGATCTCCGATGGGCCAAAGACGTCATCCACCATCGCCGCAGCGCGACCCGTATCATCCAGGGTGCGAAGGATGCGCTCAGCCCGGTGACGCAGCGCGCCGGCCAGGCTGGTGCCGGACAGCACCGGTTTGCGCTTGCCGTCCGTCCGGGCGCTGTGAAGGTGCACCGTGTCGGGGCCGCGGTCCTGCTCGCCGAAGCCGGCCCGAATGAGCAGCGAACCGTCGAGAATAAACTCGGCGTGAATTTTGCAGAGCTGGCGCTTGTCCTGGGCATCAAGGGTGACGCCAAGGAGGTCGGCGACAGAGCCGCCCGCTTTTACACGGTTCTCGGTGGCGTATCCCCAGTCGGCATGGTCCTCAGTTAACCAGGCGAGCAGATCCGCTGGTTGTTCTAAGTCATAGCGCCGTACTCGCCACTCTGTGACACGACATTCGCCGAAGCCGCGACGCTTGCGCAGACCGATGGCGATCTCGCCTTTGGCCAGGCCGTCGAGCGCAAGGGCTAACGTCTGCTTCAGCTCTTGCTCGTTGCCGCTCACCAGCAGCTCCATGCGCAACGGAAAGCGCGTGCCGGCCTCGAGCAACTGAAGATCGTATTTATAGCCACGTGCCTTGCCGTTCTCGAAGTCAATTTTGGCCGTTCGGGTGACGGGATCGATGCGCACCCCGTCGCGCAGTTCGACGCGCGGGCTCTCGCCCAGCGCGTCGTCTACAATCAGCGAGCTCTGACTGCCCTTATCGTCGCCCTTGTCGCCGCCGAAGAGCGCTTCAATGGCAGCGTCGGGTTGGCGTTGCCCGAAACCGTGGCGACGTTCCCGTAGATAATTGCGCAACGCACCGGCCAGGGAGGTGCCCGGCAACAGCGCTTTTCCGGTTGCTTCGTCCAGCAGCAGCGGCATGTCCACGACGCCGTCGGTGTCGCCGTTGCCCAGATGGGTTGGCGTTTGTAGCACCAGGTCGCCTTCAATGACCCAGCGCTCACGGATTTGTCGCGATCTCTCCAGAGGATGGGTGCTCATCGGTCACCTCCGTCTTTCTCTCGCCGTTCTTTGGCCAATCTCGCCAACACGCCGTCAATCAGTCGAAGCGTGTATTCACGCGCCAGCGCCTCGTTGCCTTGGGTAGTGATCACAACATTGGCGCCAATACGCTTAGATAGGTTCTGTGCTCCAATCTTGGACCAGATATCCTCTGGGCGTTCCAATCGGTTCTTCAGCCAGTGGGAGAGTCGTTCACCCTCTACGCGCGTGCGATCGAACTGGTCCCTGACCGAGCGGCGCTCAATTGCTTTGTCACGATACTGTTGCACTCGCCCGATGTCTCCGTCCGCCAGCGCTTCGCGCACGATCACTCGCATGCGCGAAAGCTGGGCATTAGAGACAGCCAGCTTCTCTGGCATCTTGATACGGAAAATTGCCTCGCGCAGTTTGTGATCGAGTTCTTTCCGCAGCATACGCTCGGCCATCTGTGTTGCCAACATTTGTGCGGGACCCACGGGGATTTGAACTATCGAGGGTGTGATCTTGGCTGCTTTTGGAGCTTCGGCGACGTTAAGTGTTGCTTCTTGTTGCCAGCCAACCACAAGCCGACCGAAGCCTTCGGCGCGGCGCTCTCCGATGCCCTGCCATTCGACGGCGGCAATAGCCTCTTTTGTGATCGGCTGTTGCGCCTGGAACACAAATACGCTGCCTGCGGCGATGGCTTGCGCCTGTGGCGAGGGCAAACCCCACGTGCGGTTGAAGCCGCCTACCTCTTCCATACGCCAGACGCTGCGTTGCTCGTCTACATCTGAAGAGCCAACGTACTCGATGGCAACATTCCCCAACGCCTTCTGTAGAGCCAGTTTTATGTTCCAGGTGTAGCTCCCTGTCTCCGGAGCGCGAACCAGGACATCGCTCAGGAGGGTAAGGACGACGGTGTCTCCTGCGGTAACTGACATCGGGGAGCCGGGAATTTCACGCCAAGAGCTGTTAGACGCGTCCACCGGATCGTCAACCTCAACTGAGACACGGCCGTAGCCGCTGTTGCTCGACCCACCGAGGCGCTGAACTTGCTTCAGTAGCGCACTCAGTAAATCAACATCAGCATCGTGATCCACCAGGACCCATCCACGAAAAGCCTGTCCTTCCTCCAAAGCGTCGTACTGGAAGACGGCGCCGCTGCCCTCGGTCGCTCGCCCCTTGATGCGATCCCGGAACGTGTGAACGTTGACGCGGCGTTGAGGCGAAAGAAAGTAGATCGTGTCGCCCTCAATCCAACAGAAGGGCTGCGAGTCTCTGGCAGCGGCGATGAACTGGGCCTTCTCATCGTTCACTTCAGAAACAACCCCTTGGGCGAAATCATAGAGTGGACTTCTCTCGCCCTTGACGTGAAACAGTGAGCGGGGCGTGGGCAGGGCTCTACGGCCTTCGGCATCGGCGGGATAGGCATTGAGATAGCGAGCATGACTATCGAAGAAGAGGCGTCGCGCCTGATCGTCGTCGGCATCCAGCGATCTCAATCCTTTGTCTCGCATGAAGGCAGCCACTACTGCACCGCGTACCATGCTGCCCGGCACGTAGGGATAAGACACAGCGCTGTTCGGATCTCCGGCGATACGGGTAGCCAACAGCGGCTCTAGCAAGGTGATCTGATAAGGAATGGCTTTCATCGTTTCACCTCCGCAGCAAAGGCGCGAAAACAGCGTTGTGTGATGTCCTCGCCGTTGCGATCGAGCAGGCGCGCCTGAAGTCGTCCACGTCCTCGATTGCGGCTCGTTCCTGCACGCCGCCAGGCTAGCCCACAAGCTGTCAACAACCCTAAGGTTCGGTCGTCCGGTTCCTCGGAGAACTCCAGCCTCGCTTCAAAGACGACGCCTGGCAAGAGCACACGCATCGAGCGAAGGCTGCGCTTCTCGGGAGCGCCATGCTCGTTCATGGAGGTCTGGCGGCGTATTGCCGTCAACGCCTCCAGCACCTCATCGGGTTGTAAGTCGCCTGCGGTAACCGCTGATTTGAGTGCGTTCAGCAAGGGCTCAGGCAACCGTGCATCCCCCACTCGCAGCGCGCCGATGTCATCAGCAGTGCTTCCAGGTCGGCCAAACAAGCGGTAGGCAACTTCTGACCAGCTATCTGCGCGATTCTGTAGGCTAAGGGCGTACAGGATGTTGGCGCACTCCTCTGCCAACAAGCCCTTTAGGGTGCGGCCCCTCAAAAAAGGCAATCCGTCGGCATCGTGTTCCACCTCGCGATCCACGAGGCCAGCCACACCGTCGCCGCGTCCAAAGGTGGCAGCGCTGCGCAGCTCGAACTGAAGCCTATACATGAACATGTTCGGCCTCCTGTCGGTTGTGATCTTGAACCATTTTGTCCAGGTCGGTGAAGAGATCCATCACTTCGATGGCGTCAAAGTAAACGCAGCGATCACCAGCCCATCCGGTCTTACGGTAACCTGTTACATTGACCGGCTTGACCTCGGGCAGTTGATCGAGCTTGTAAGCGCTGAGAAATTCACTGACCGCCTTCTGGCCATTGCGCAGCGCCTCACGCAGCGCTTTCACTTTGTTGCGCCGATCGAACCACTCTCCATCTTCCTTGGTAAATTCAACTAGTGCCTCCTTGAAAGCAGGCCACGTGCGCCAAGTGAGAGCCGAGGGACGGAGGAGCACAGGGCGCACGCAGAGGGAGCCTTGTTGAACCGTGTATTCACGCTCCCGTATTTCCTCCAGCGATCCCGTGATGCCGCTCCTGGCGATGTGCCAGTCCAAGGCCGAGCCCTCGATGCGCTCTTGCCTGAGCATCTGCTTGGCCGATCGGCATAGTTCCTCACTCAGGCGGTAAGCACGGGCGAAGGGATAGTGGGTTTTCACGATCGCAACACCCGCACAGGCAAAGGCAGATTTGCCGCCGAAAGCCGCTTCATTTTTTGTTGCCTCCTCGTATGCCTCCAGATAGCGCACCGCCAGGGACAATCCGTAGCTGCCGTGACAAACGAACGTCACATCGTCGCCACCGAAGACAATGGGACGCAGTGGAAACTGTTGCTCGTGATGGCCTGCCAAGTCAGGATCGGCGAGGAAGGCATCGGCCATCAGGTCTACCACCTTTTGCAACGCCGTCGTGGCTGCACGCTCCAGACTACGAGAGAAATTGCGAATCGCCAGGATATAGTCTCGGTTCTGCGCTGGCGTGCTGTACCGACCGGCAATGGCCTCCACGCGTTTTCCCACCCCGTTGCCATCGGCATGAATCACGGCGATGAAGCTCTCTTCGCCTTTATGGCGGCCTAAGCGGTCAAAATCCTGAGGAATTTGCCAGTTACCCTCCTCGATTCGGGGCAGTTTTTCGCGCAACCTTAATCGGCCTTGCTCCTGAACATGCTCAGCGCTCTTGGCCTTGATCTCGTTTGACACCAGCTTGTCATCGACGATCTGCGAGGCCACCAGCCCCGTCGAATTGCAGGGAACCGTGACACCGAGGCCAAGCAACGGCGTTGACGGTTTGCGGTTCTGCTTCTTGCGCGCCAGATCAACGCCGAGCGTTTTGCTGACGACCTCTGCAAGAGCTTCTTTCTCCCAGTCAAACCAGCGATGAGCAACGACAATCTCCAGCCCTGGGGCCTCTTTCAACACCCGACGCATTAGCTTGCTGGTGAAAGCGCGTGCCAACTCCATGTTCTTGAACAGGATGACTGTGTTGCCACCCCCAGCATAGACGACTTCAGCATCCAGGCTGTCTATGGAGCGGTTGTCATCGAGTTTTCCGGTAGCTACGTCGGTTACGTTGTTGAGGGACGGCAAAGCCTCGTAAGCCCACCGATGCGTCGCCACTTCTACCAGCTCGGAGCCGCCGATGTTCTCCCTTAGCCTGTTGCTGCCAAAGATATATCCCTGAATTTGGGTTGTATCAATGGCGGTGAGGACGTATTCCGTCATTTCTCTGCTCCTTTACAGCGAAACTGCGCCGATGAACCAATCGGCCAGATGGTCAGGCAAGTTGGGTAAATGCCGCCGACCAAACACGCGCACCTTGCCCTCCGCATCCCAAGAGCGGCTGACCTGGCGCTCGAGGTTTTCGGGTTTATCCACCATGCAAACTAATCCCACATGCGCCTCGTCGCCTGCCATGTTGCGCGCCCGCACGTACGCCTCGAACAGTTTTAGCTTGCACATGCCGGGATCGTCGTCCGTCGTGCAGGAGATGGCGTACAGGCGATAACCCTGCATAGCAGCGATGTCAATCTCGTACTCCGGCATATTGGGCTCGCTCTTTGGACAAATACCCATACCGATGTCGTGAAGGCGACATTCCTGCCTCTCATTAATCTGACATAGCAGCTGATATACGTGATGCTCAAGCCACTTGCCATCGAGCCATTCACACAGATGCCTGGCCCTGGCAAAACCGGCTCTTGCACTTGCCTCACCGAGCGGTAACAGATTGTCGGTGATCCCGAAGATCTTCTTCATGTTCGCAACTGCTGTCGAGAGGAGCTCATCGTCTGGAAGCGGTAGGAGCACTTCCGCAAGCAGGTTCTCTCTATCCCAGTCTGAGGCTCTCTTGGTTCGTGTCTTTTTGCGTAGGACCTCATCGCACCATGTGCGCCAGGCTTTGCCAGCATCCGGCGAATAATGAGCCTCAGCGAGTGTTGAGGCGAGATCAGGCAGCACCGCATTGCGTACGACTGGCGAGATCAGATTGAATGCGTGCAGGCTGACCATCGTTTCTATGGCGGGCTGCACTTCATAAAGCACGGACGCCGATACGAAGGGAGCATCTTTGCCGTATTCAATGTACAGCTTGCTAGACCGTGCATCCAGATAGCTCAGGGTGACAGGTTGGCCTGTACGATCCTGGTAGTCTAGCAATGTCCTGCATGCATGAACGGACATGGCTTTGGTGCCGCCAGTGTAGTGTAGGCCAATCGCACCATCGCGGATTCCCTTCAGCTCTAGCTCGATCATTTTACGGATCTCGACGCCATCTGCTTCGCTCACTGGTACGCGTTTAAGTTGAGAGCCTTTATCATTCTCCTTCCAGTAGCGCTCCAAGCGTTCGGCGACATTTTGGGTCAGGCTGGAGTGAACCAGGTAGAGACGACCTTCCGACTTTAAAAGTAGCTTGGCTGCTACGTAATTCGGCAGTGGATTGGCGCCTATCAATAGAAAAAGATGGTCGCTTTGATAACAACTCGGTAGCACAGGTTGCTCTGTCACAATTGCACCTCTTCAGTTTCAGGTTTGATTCCCCCTCCCCACCGGCGTCGCGGGAGGCGCCGGTGGAAGGGGAAGGCGCCTCTACGATAGCACGTTGGAAGGGGCTTCGACATCCTCACTCCTGTTGATTCAAATCAGCAGCTCCTCTGATCCCACCGCGCCGAGGAGCGGTTTATACTTGCTGCACAAAGCGGGCGAAGCGCTCGCGCAAGAAACGGTAGTCGAGCGGTTCGTCCTCAGGCAGGCCCCAGGCCACGCGACACTCGTTCAGGATGGCGGTCTTGTGCGTGTTGACGGTGCTCAGCGAGATGGAGAGCGCAGCCGCCACTTCGTCGGGACGTTTGCCCTCCGCAAAGGCGCGCAGGACGTCGCGCCGGCGAGGGGTGAGCTGCTCCCAGACGCGACGGCAGGCCGGGTCCTCGAGGGCGGTGAAGAGGCGCAGCTGCTCCTGCGCCGCCAGCATGGAGGTCTGCGCCAGGGTGCGCAAGGCCGGGAAGTAGGCCCCCCACGGCGCCAGCGGCGTCGGGATCAGCTGCACGCCGTCGGCGGGCGTCACATGCATGACGGCGCCGTCCTTGACGCGACGCAGCGTCTCCTCCGGGGTGTGCATGTGCCAGATGCGATCCTGATGGTCGCACAGCAGCGCAGCCGCCGACATCGCCAGCAACGCCATCATGCGTCGCCCACCGCTCAGGCACAGGTGCAGACGTCGGCCTTCATTCTTCAGCTCGGCGATGAGATTGCGGATGCTCTGCCAGGTGGCCTCGGCGTCGGCGGCGGTGCGAATGTCGGTCAAAGCCTGGCCGTTGGCCTGAATCGGCGCGCGGCGCAGCCGACAGCGCCGACCGGCGTAGTGGTCGTCGAGGAATTCCTGCTGCAGGCGGTGGAGCGCCTGACGGGTGCGCGGGTTTTCCAACGATAGATGCACGAGATAGACTTCCGTAATCTGTTCGCCCCGGGCAAGCAGGGCGTCGAGGGCAAAGGTGACCACCTGTGGCTGACCGCCCAGCGTGGCGATCAAGGTGGCGGCGCTAGAACCACTATAGCTATTTTCATTCATGGGGACATCCATCAATTGATGCAACCATTTGTATAATCGTAAACGGCATGGAGATTCCTTCTATGAATTCTTTCCCTGCGGTCGTCATCGGCGGCCCGCCGCACAGCGGCAAGTCGGTGCTCACCTATTTGCTCACCCGGCGACTGCGCGCCTGGCAAGTCGAGCACTATGTGCTGCGCGCTTGTCCCGACGGCGAGGGAGACTGGAGCCAGGAAGCGCCGCCGGAGACGGTGCGCCTGTTGCGCCAAAAAGGAGAGTTCAGCGCCGCTTTCGTCGACCTCGTCTGCCGCGATCTGAAGCAACGCCATCTCCCCCTGCTGGTCGACGTCGGCGGCAAGCCGACGCCCGAGCAGGAGCGCATTTTCGACCAATGCACCCACGCCGTGCTGATCGCCGCCGCCCCAGAAGCGCTGGCGCCTTGGCGTGCGCTCGCCGAGCGCCATGGCCTGGTCGTCATTGCCGAGCTGCACTCCGTGCTCGACGGCGATGATTTCATCGAAGCGGAGACGCCGGTCTTGCGCGGGCGGATCGGCGGGCTGGAGCGACGCACCGGCGTCGGCGGGCCGATGTTGCAGGCGCTGGCGAGACGCTTGCAACAAATTTTCTCTTATAGCGAGCAGGAACTAAAATCTCTGCACTTTCCTCACGCGCCGACCGAGCTGATCGTGGACATCGCCCAGCTGGGCGACTGCGTCGGCCTGCCCGCAGAAGAGCGGCGCTGGCGCCCGGAGCATCTTCCCGCCGCCCTGACCTGCACGCCCCAAGATGCCATTTCGATCTACGGCCGTGGCCCCAACTGGCTGTACGCGGCGCTGGCGCTGCATGCGGCGCCGCACCCCGTCCATCTCTTCGATCCGCGCCTGGGCTGGACGGCGCCGGCCGCACTCGCCTGCTCCGCAGCGGCTGCCCCCGATGTCCTGGGGTGGAAACTCACCGTTCAGGCCGATTACACCCGGCTCGAAATTCTGCCTGGAGCGCCCTATCTCGATTACGAGGAGGTGAGCGGCGCAACGCTGCCGCTGCTGGAGGTCGGGCGCGGGGTCGTGCTGAGCGGGAAGGTTCCGCACTGGCTGCTGCTCGGCGCGGCGCTCGCCTATCGCCACCACCCCTGGCTGGCCGTCGTGCAGGCGCAGCAGGAGCGCCGTGGGGTCGTCGTCAAGGGAAGCGAGCCGTTGCATTGTCCAGGAGTGTGGGTGGAGATCGCCGCCGGCTAGAAACCGGGGGCCGGCATAAAAAATCGTTTTGACGGAATTGAACAAATGATTTTGGTCGTCCGTGGGCGCTGCTCGCAGCTGCGCCTACGGATTTTGCAAAATCTTGTGGCCGGAGCCTACGGCTGCGAGCCGCAGCTACGGTTTGCGCCGGAGGATCGTCTCCGGCGTGGCACGGTGGCATGACGATCCGCCCGGGGCGCCTGCCAGTCGCCCTTCCAGGAAGCAGGGAGCTTCCTGGAAGGGGCATCCATTCTCGAAGACGTCACGCCGGCGTCGGAACTTGCTTCGGAGCCTCCGCGTAAAGTCGCTGCTCCAGCTCCAGAACGTCCGCCGTCGTGCGCAGGATGGCGTCCGGAATCAGGCTCATGGAGTCGATGCCCTGCTCGACCAGGAACGCTGCGAACTCGGGATAGTCGGAGGGCGCCTGACCGCAGATGCCGACCTTGCGGCCGTATTTGTGCGCCGTCTGGATGAGCTGGGCGCAGGAGCGCAACACCGCATCGTTGCGCTCGTCGAAGAGCGACGCAATCTGCGCAGAGTCGCGGTCGACGCCGAGCGTCAACTGCGTCAGGTCGTTGGAGCCGATCGAAAAGCCGTCGAAAAGCTCGCTGAACTGGTCGGCCAGGATGATGTTGGAGGGAATCTCCGCCATCACGTAGACCTGCAAACCGTTCTCTCCGCGCTTCAATCCCTCCTCCGCCATCACCTCTAACACCTGGCGGCCTTCGGCGGGCGTGCGGCAGAAGGGCACCATCACCAGCAGGTTGGTCAGCCCAAAGACCTCGCGCACGCGCTTGATCGCCTTGACCTCGAGCACAAAGCCCTCGCGGTAGTCGGGATGATAGTAGCGGCTGGCCCCGCGCCAACCGATCATCGGGTTTTCCTCTTTCGGCTCGAAGAGATGGCCGCCGATCAGGTGCGCATATTCGTTGGTCTTGAAGTCGGAGAGGCGCAGGATGACCGGCTTGGGATAGAAGGCTGCGGCCAGGATGCCGATGCCTTGCGCCAGCTTGTCGACGAAGAACTCCGTCTTGTCGCTGTAGCCCACGGTCAGCTCATCAACTTTGGCGCGCACGTCCGCAGGCAGGCTGTCGTAGCGGGTGAGCGCCAGCGGATGCACCTGCACCCAGTTGGCGAAGATGAACTCCATGCGCGCCAGCCCGACACCGTCGTTAGGGATGGCCGACTGCTTGAAGGCCTGTTCAGGGCTGCCGATGTTCATCATGATCTGCGTGCGCGGCCGCGGCAGCTGGCTGACGTCCACCGTGTGCACCTCGAAGGGCAGCTCGCCAGCGTAGACGCGACCGATCTCGCCCTCGGCGCAGCACGCCGTCACCGGCTGACCGGTCTGCAGCACGCGCGTGGCGTCGCCGCAGCCGACGATGGCGGGGATGCCCAGCTCACGCGAGACGATGGCGGCGTGGCTGGTGCGGCCTCCACGGTTGGTGATGATCGCCGCCGCCGTCTTCATGATCGGCTCCCAGTCCGGGTCGGTGACGTCGGTCACCAGGATTTCGCCGGGGCGGAACTCGCGAATCTGGCTGACGCTGGGGATGACGTGCACCTTGCCGACGGCGATCTTATCGCCCACGGCCAACCCCTTCACCAGCACTTCGCCCTTCTCCTTGAGCCGATAGGTCTCGATCTGGGTGACCACGCGCTGGCTGTGGACGGTCTCCGGTCGCGCCTGCACGATGAACAGCTCGCCCGTGCGTCCGTCCTTCGCCCATTCGATGTCCATGGGCATGTCGACCCCGCGTTTGGTCGTGTAGTGCTCCTCGATCGCCATCGCCCACTCGGCCAGCTTGAGCACTTCATCGTCGCTGAGCGAGAAGCGCGCGCGGTCTTCGGGCGAAACCAACACATTCTTGACCAGTTTGTTGCCCGCCTCGTCATAGATCATGCGCTGCTCTTTGGCGCCCAGCCGCTTCCAGATCAAAGGGCGATACCCCTGGCGCAGCGTCGGTTTGAAGACGTAGAACTCGTCGGGCGAGACGCGGCCCTGCACGACGTTTTCGCCGAGGCCATAGGCGGAGGTCACGAAGACCACGTCGCGGAAGCCGCTCTCCGTGTCGAGCGTAAAGATGACGCCGCTGGAGGCTAGGTCAGAGCGCACCATTTTCTGCACGCCGACCGACAGCCCGACCTGGGTGTGGTCGAAGCCCATGTCCTGGCGATAGCTGGTGGCGCGCGGGGTGAAGAGGCTGGCGAAACACTTGGTGACCGACTCCAACAGCATCGCCTCGCCGTGCACGTTGAGGTAAGTCTCCTGCTGGCCGGCGAAGCTGGCAGTGGGCAGGTCTTCGGCGGTGGCGGAGGAGCGCACGGCTACGTCGGCGCTGCGCATGCCGTAGCGCCGGCTGAGCTCCTGATAGGCCTCGAGGATCTCTTTCTCCATATCAGGAGGGAACTCGCCGCGCAGGATCATGCGACGAATCTGACCGGTGCGCCGCATCAGGTCGCCGACGTCTTTGGCGTCCAGATCGCGCAGGATTTCGCGGATGCGCCCGTCCAGCTCGTTGTAATGAAGAAAGGCTCGATACGCTTCGGCTGTGATGGCGAAACCATCCGGCACCTGGATGCCGCGCGGAGAAAGCTCACGGATCATCTCGCCCAGGCTGGCGTTCTTGCCGCCGACGCTGGGCACGTCGTCGATCGTCAACTCGGAAAACCATTTGATCCAGGACATCTTTCCACCTCCTTGTAGAAATGAAGCTGGAGCGACTTCTGCGTCATTTTTCACTATAGCACATCTGGCGGATCGCTTCATCCGCAAGGTGGCCCATTTGGGGGGCTGGTCAGATGGCGGGGAATTCACACGATCGGTCGCTCTGGAATGTCGCAAGCTCGCTCGATGTCGTGATAAAATGGGGAAAATTCCCATATTTCGTTTCAGTCCGCTGGTCCGCATACCAATAGATTCCGCTCAACCATCGAAGGAGTAGCGACCAATGAGCAAAAACACTTTTACGATCATTGATAATCGCACCGGGAAATCCTATGAAATTCCCGTCGAGTATTCCACCATTCGGGCGAGAGACCTGCGCCAGATCAAGGTGCATCCCGATGAGTTCGGCACGATGAGCTACGATCCAGGCTTCGACAACACCGCGTCGTGCAAGAGCCGCATCACCTATATCGATGGCGAAAAGGGCATTTTGCGCTACCGGGGCTATCCCATCGAACAATTGGCGGAGAAGAGCACCTTTTTAGAGGTCGCCTATCTGCTCATCTTCGGCGAGCTGCCGACCAAACAACAGTTGGCCGAGTGGGAATACAAGATCATGCATCACACCTTCCTGCATGAGAACATGACGGAGCTCTTCCACGCCTTCCGCTACGACGCCCACCCGATGGGCATGATGATCAGCGCCCTGGCCTTCATGTCGACGTTGCACAAGGAAGCCAGCCGCATCGAGGACCCAGAGGTGCGGTTGAAGCAGATCTATCGCATTCTCGGCAAGCTCCCCACCGTGGCCGCCTTCTGTTACCGCCATCGCATCGGCCGGCCTTTCAACTATCCGAACGCCGACATGGGCTACACCGAGAATTTTCTCTACATGCTCGATTACATGCATCAGACCAAATACGAGGTCAATCCGGTGCTGGCCAAGGCGCTCGATGTGCTCTTCATCCTACACGCCGACCATGAACAGAACGCCTCGACCTCGGTGATGCGCTCGATCGGCTCCGCCTACGCCGACCCGTACAGCGCCATGGCGGGCGCAGCGGCGGCGCTCTTCGGGCCGCGGCACGGCGGCGCCAATGAGGCGGTCGTCAAGATGTTGACCGAAATCGGCGACGTGAAAAATGTGCCAGCGTATATCGAGCGCGTGAAAAAAGGAGAATTCCGCCTGATGGGCTTCGGCCATCGCGTGTACAAAAACTATGACCCGCGCGCCAAGATCATCAAGCGCATCGCCTACGAGGTCTTCGAAGTCACGGGCATGAATCCGCTGATCGACATCGCGGTGGAGCTGGAGCGGGTGGCGCTGGAAGATGAATACTTCATCTCGCGCAAGCTCTATCCCAACGTCGACTTCTACAGCGGCATCATCTATCAGGCGATGCGCTTCCCGCCGGACATGTTCACGGTGCTCTTCACGCTGGGCCGCGCGCCGGGCTGGCTGGCGCAATGGGTGGAGTTGGTCACCGATCCGGAGCAGAAGATTGCGCGCCCGCGCCAGATTTATCTGGGATATGACTATCGCGACTACGTGCCGATCGAGCAGCGCGGGTGAAAATCACACTCAACCCGCCAACGTTTTTGCTTACAGCTGAACGAGCGAGCAGAGAAAACCCTCCACTCTTGCGAGCGTCACCGGCGGCAGAGTCGTCTTAAAGCGACGACTCTGCCGCCGAGCGACTAGCGTCCGTAAGCGCCCGCAAGTTTCTCCCCAGAGACTTTATCTTCCACCGGATCGTCTACAGGCTCCGCCGTCAAGATCGCCGCCTGATAGGGCGGCAGCTCCAGAACGCCCGATTCCAGCGCCTCTCCGTTGAGCAAATTCCGCATCCGGCCTTTCAGATTCACCGACTGCCTCTCCCGGGTATGATTGAGCACGAAGTGAATCGGGCGGTCGCCGCGCCAGCGCGTGCTCCATTCCACGCCCGGAGGCGTGCTGATTTCACTCCGGAGGTTCGCCAGGTCGAGCAGCCAATCGACCAGGGCGGCGTACAGCTGGCCGTCGCCGAACGTTCCGACGTACACCGCCCGGCCTGCGCCATAGCGATTCTCCGTGATTGCGGGCTTGCCCGCGTAATAATCCTGCGTGTAAAGGGCGACGGGCTGGGCGCTGCTCGGGCGCAGCACATCGCACCAGATGCGGGCGTGGGGCGGCGGCCCGTTATGAAAATCGCTTTGCACAAAAGCCAGCGGTTGACTGACGCCCTCCGGCAACGAATCGTATTCTTCCACCTCGACCCCACACACACCCGCCAGCAGACCCGGCGGCGGCATGTTGACGACCGTGTTGGTTGCGTCCTTGACGCCGGTGCGGGGAGTCGTCATCAGGACGCCGCCGTTCTGGACAAACGCCTCGATGCGGCGGGCCGTCTCCTCCGTCAGCACATAGAGCGCAGGCGCAATCAGCAGCTTGTAGCGGCTGAAGTCGTCGCGGCCCGAGACGACATCGACCGCCAGATTGCGTCTGTGAAAAGCCTGATAGATGTCATGGAGATGGTTCGTGTACTGAAAAGCCGGGTTGTTGGCCTGAATCTGAAACGCAAAGCGGCTGTCGTAATCGAGCAGGATGGCGATGTCCGCGCGCACTTCACTGCCTGCGATCTCGGCGCCGACGCGGGCGATCTCGGCGCCCATCTGTTTGATCTCGGCGTAGCGCCGGCCGGCGCGCCCATCATGTTCGAGCAGGCCATGCCAGTACTGCTCCGTGCCGAAGCGAGCGGTGCGCCAGCGGAAAAAGATGATGGCGTCGGCTCCGTGCGCGATCGATTGATAGGCCCACAGGCGCAGCTCGCCCGGCCGCGGCGCCACGCTGACGATCTGCCAGCCGCCGGCGCCCGCCTGCTGCTCCATCACCCAGAAATTTTTGTGTTTCAACCCACGCATGGCTGCATGGGAAAGCGCAGCCTCGCTCGGGATCACTTCAGGTCGAAACGTCCATTGCATGCGTCGATAGTTGTCCCAACTGACAAAGTCCAGATCGGCGGCAAGGTCGAAGTAGTTGAGGCGGTCATAGCCCGCCCCCATCATGTTATGGGTGATGAAGTGACCGGGGCACCGGCGGCGCAAGATTGCGACCTGTTCGCGCTGAAAAGCCACATATTGATCGGACAGAAAGCGATAATAGTCGAGCGCCAGCCCTGGGTTGTGCGAGCCGTCGCCGAACGGCGCCGCCGTTTCCAGCGGGACAGGAATTTGAGACCACTCAGTGTACACCTGGCTCCAGAACACTGTCCCCCACGCCTCATTGAGCGCGTCCAGGCTCTGATATTTGTGCTGAAGCCAGACATGGAACGCCGCCCGACAATGCTCGCAGTAGCAGCGATCGCCGAACTCGTTGTCGATCTGCCAGCCGATCACCGCCGGGTGATGGGCGTAGTGCTCCGCCATCGCCTGCGTAATGATCCGACCTCGTTCGCGATAGCCGGCGTGGGTGGGACAATAGTTGCGACGGTTGCCATAGGCGACGCGCAAGCCCGACGGCAGCACGCGATGCGCGTCCGGGTGCATCGCCATCACCCAGGGGGGAGGCGACGCCGTGGGCGTGCCCAAAACAACCTGGATGCCGCGCTCCTGCAAGATGGCAATGGCGCGATCGAGCCAATCGAAGTCAAAGCGCCCAGGGGCCGGCTCCAGGCGGCTCCAGGCGAATTCGGCCAGGCGCACCGTATTGAAGCCCGCCTCCTGCATCAGGCGGGCGTCGAGCGCCCACCGCTCCTCCGGCCAGTGCTCCGGATAGTAATCCACACCGAATCGAAACATCTTGATCCTCCCCAACATTTTTGCATGAATTTGCAGGCGCGGCGAACAAAGGCTACGGAAACTTCATTCAGTCGCCGGCCAATTTACAGAATCGCTCTTAACCTTTCAGGGCGCCTAGCGTCAACCCCGCCATGAAGCGCCGCGTCGCGATGAGGAAAACTATCAGCATGGGCAATGTCGCCATGGCCGTGCCCAACATCAACACGCCGGCGTCGAAGCCGCGACGCGGGTCCTGACGCAGCAAGGAGAGCGCCACCGGCAGCGTGTACATCGACTTATCCTGCATGACCAGCAGCGGGCCCAGGAAGGCGTTCCAGTTGTTGATAAAGATCATGATGCCGAGCGCGGCGAAGGCGGGCGCCAACAGAGGCGCCACGATGCGAAAGAAGATGGTGAATTCATGGCAGCCGTCGATGCGGGCGGCGTCGAGCAATTCCGACGGCACCGACTCCTGAATATACTGGCGCATCCAGAAAATACCGAATGCACTGGCTGCGCCGGGGATGATCAACGCCTCGAAGCGATTGATCCACTGCAGCCACTTGCTGATCAGGATAAACCAGGGCACGATGCCGGCGATCCATGGAATCATCATCGTCGCCAGCAGCACGGCGAAGAGCCAATCTCGCCCCGGGAAGCGATACATGGCGAAGGCGTAGCCGCCCATCGAGCAGAAGAGCAGCGCCAACGCTGTATGGGTGACGCCCACGAAGACGCTGTTGGCGAAATTGCGCCAAAAAGGGATGATCGTCAACATGTTCTGGTAGTTGGCGACCAGATTGTCCCCCGGCGTAAACTGAGGCGGCCAACTGAAAATCTGATTTGTGCTCTGTGTGGCCAGGATGAACATCCAGTAGAAAGGAAAGGCGGAGAGAAACGCGCCCACCATGAGGATGCCGTTGAAAACGATCTCGCGCGCAAGCTGCCGCCAGCGCTTTGTGCGCGGCTTCCTCCTCGCATCCCTGCGGGCGGTCTCGATCAATCGCGTGGTTTCGGAAGGAGTCATCGCTCGCTCAAACCTCCGTACGGCTACGCCCAAAGAACCGAATATTCAACACAGAGACGAAGACAATCACCGCCGACACCACGTAGGCCATGGCCGAAGCATAGCCGAGATGGGCGAAGCGGAAGCCGCGATCGTAGAGATACATGGTGATCGTGAGGCCGGCGTTGTTGGTGCCGCCTGTTGTTCCGACCAGCAAATAGGGTTCGTCGAAGATCGTCATGGCGCCCACCGTCGAGAGCACGAGCGTGAACAGGATGATGGGCTGCATCAACGGCAGGGTGATCTTGAAGAAGATCTGGCGCAGATTGGCGCCATCAATGGCCGCCACCTCGTACAGCTCGGGATTGATGCCCTGTAAGCCCGCCAGATAAATGATCATGTTCCAACCCAGCCAGCGCCAGATGAAGAGAATGATGATCGCCGGCTTGATCCACTCGCCGTTGCCACCCCACCAATCGATGGGAGGCAACCCCAGCGTCACCAGAACCCAGTTGATCAGCCCGAAGCGCACGCCGTACAGCGTGCTGAAAATCAGCGACACGGCGACGGGAGAGGTCACAACCGGCAAGAAATAGGCGCTCCGGTAGAAATGCTTGAAGCGCACGGCGGCGGAATTGATGATGAAGGCCAGCACCATGGCGCCGCCTAAAATCGGTATGTGCGCAATCACCCCGATGAAGATCGTGTTCCACATCGCCAGCCAGAAGAGCCGATCCTGGAACAGGCGAACGTAATTGTCCAATCCAACCCATTGAGGGGGGGTGATGGCGTTCCACTGGTGGAAACTCAGAACGAACGAGAAGAAGATCGGAAACGCGCCGAAGATCGCAAACAAAATAAAGAAGGGGGAGATGTACACATAGGCCACCCAGTTGCGACGTATCTCGCGCCACAGCGTCGTTCGGCGCGAGGCGGAGAGCGGCATGGCGCTGGCAGTGGTTTGACCCATCGGGAAGCTCCTGAAGCAAAGCCGGGCGTGGCCGCAATCGACGACGCAGCCACGCCCCCTCAACCCTCTTTACTGGCGCAATTTAAGCGCCTCTTCTTTATCCGGCGCAGTCTGCCGTTCGATTTCGATGCAGGCCTCATTCAGCGTCGTCTGAGGGTCCAGCCCCTGGTCGAGCGCCATCGTCACATAGGACATAAAAATCTGCTCCGCCTGGGCGTCCATCGGCGTGGTGATGAACGGCTTGATCTTGTTGACGGCGATGTCCACCCAGATCGCGCGCGTCTTCTGGCCGCCGAAGAAAGGATCGGGCTCTTGATACATCGGATCGTCGAAGGCGGGAATGTAGGCCGGGAAATAATCCACCGCGGCGAACATCTTGTTCTGAGAATCTGCGCGGGCCAGGGCGAATTCGATAAACTTCCAGGCCGCCTCCTTTTTCGTGCTTTGCTCGGGTATCGCCAGGAAGGAGCCGCCCCAGTTCTGGCCGGGGTCTTCCGGCACCTCGAAAATGCCCCATTTGCCTTCCCACTCGACTCCCTCCGGCTTGAGCCAGCCCTTCAAGAAGCCGCCAAACCATGCGCCGCCATACTGCATGGCGATCGAGCCGTTGCCCAGCATGGTCTGCCACTCCGGCGACCAGTTCGCCACCTTCGCATCCACGCCTGCGTTGCGCGCTTCCTGCGCATAGGTCAGAAGACGCACGGCGAGCTCATTGTTGACGGCGCAGTTCCAGTCGGCGTCGAAAAGGTTGCGGTGGGCGAAATTGGTGTAGACAATGTCGCTGGCGTTGCCGATCGCCCAGCGCTGCTTCGCCGGGTCGGTCAGCTTCTTGGCGACCTCGATGAAACCGGGCCACGTCGCCGTGAGCTCGGCGATGCTCTCCGGGTCAGAGGGCAGGCCGGCCTCCTCGAACAGATCCCTGCGGTAGAAAAAGGTGGCAGGCGCAATATCCCATGGGAACGCAACGAGACGACCATCCGGCGAAGTCGCCTGCGCCCACTTGTAGGCCACCATGTCATCTTTATATTGACCTGCGTTGAACGGCTCCTCCAACAGATTGACCAGACCACCCTTGGCGACGAAGCGATCGATGTGGTTGATCTCGATCATCGTCACATCGGGAGCGCCCGCTCCAGCCGCCAGAGAAGCGAGCAACTTGTCGTGAACGTCGTTGAAGGACATCATCTGAATGTCCAGCTTGATGTCCGGATACGCCGCCTCGAAGTCAGGAAGAATCGCCTCGAACGCCACGTCGGCCGCCGGCCATCCCCACACGGTGATGGTGGTCGCCTGCGCCTCCCCTGGCGCTGAGACGCCGCCCTCGGCGCCGGGGGCCGGCGCGCAGGCCGACAATAACGCAGCGAACAAGGCGACGATCGCCAGCAGGTTCAACGGTCTCCGGATCAGATAGGTGTGCTGCATCATGTTTGTTCCCTCCTCAATCCTTTGTATACTGTTGTGAAGACGCGACAGAGCATTGACAAATTCGGGGAAAAGCCGCAGAATGGATGCATCTAAAACGTTTTATGCGAGGACAGTATATCATAAAAACGTTTTATATGTCAATAGTTTTTCAAAATTCTTCGGCGCCCTCTGACTGTCGTTGATCATCGCATTGCTGTGGAGCGCATTTCACCATGTCGAAACCGCCGACGATTCATGATGTCGCCAAACGAGCGCAAGTTTCGGTCAGCACTGTGTCGAACGTGTTGACCGGGAAACGGCCGGTCGCAGAGGCGACGCGGCGGCGCGTGCTGGAGATCGTCCAGGAAATTGGCTTTCGACCGAATCGACTTGCGCAAGGTCTCGTCAGCCGCAGCAGTCAAACGATCGGGGTCGTGGCCTCCGGGCTGGAATATTTTGGGCCGTCGAGGGTGTTGGTCGGAATTGAGCAGGAAGCCAGCGAACGGGGTTACACGCTGATCCTCAACCTGATTCACGAGCCCGCCACCGTCGACGCGGAAGCCGTCCTCGCCCATCTGATCACGCATCAGGTGGATGGAATTATTTGGGCCTCCCCGCACATCGGAAAACATCTCGAGCAAAGGCAGGAAGCGCTCTCGCGCGTCCCTGCGCCGGTTGTGCTGATCAATCATCCGAACGCATCGGGCTTGATTGTCATCGATATCGACAATCAGCGAGGAGGATATGAGGCGACCCGGCATCTGCTCGCCAATGGGTTTCAAAATATCGGCCTGATCGCCGGGCCGCCGGACTGGCATGCCTCTCAAATGCGCAGGCAAGGGTGGGAGCTTGCGCTGCGAGAGGCGGGGAAGGAGCCTGAGCTGCGACAAATCGCCTACGGCGACTGGAGCCCCCAAAGTGGAGAGCGCGCTTTTTATCAACTCAGGGCGGCGTTTCCAGAGTTGGACGCCGTCTTTGCAGCGAACGATCAGATGGCGATCGGCGCCCTTTGCGCCGCCGCCGATCTCAATTTGCGCATCCCAGAGGATATCGGAATCGTGGGCTACGACGATATTCCTGAAGCCGCTTTCATCAGGCCGCGCTTGTCCACCGTCCGCCAACCCTTGCTTGAGCTTGGACGGCTCGCTGTGCAGAAACTGGATGCGTTCATCGCCGGCAATCTTCAGCCAAGTTCGGCCAACGCGTCAGGCGATCTGCTGCAACCCCTCCTGATCGTGCGCGAGAGCAGCCAATTGCGCCGGTCTCCAGAATGAGAACCCTACATTTTGTGGGTCTGGAAAATGTGCAATATATCGCAAGACGCTGAACTCCGCTCCTTTATTTGAAGCGCCCCCTCTCGCAGACGCAACGGATTCCACCCTACGGATAAAATTGCTCCTGAGTTTCTCGCAACGGAGGTTCAATAATTTGACAATTGCGCCCGATCGTTCTAAACTAGGCCTTGACCCCTCCCCCAGTGGGGAGGGTGATGCGAACATGGAGTCTACAGAGAATGATCGATCCGGAACGCAAACGAGAACTGATCAACCGCCTCCGCAGTATTGAGGGGCATGTGCGCGGCATCGAGCGCATGGTTGAAGACGACGCTTACTGCATGGACATTCTCCGACAGATCAAGGCCGTGCAGCAGGCGCTCGAGCGAGTCAGCGCACTCACGCTGGAAAATCATCTCAACACCTGCGTCACCACCGCCATCCGCAGCCAGGATGAGGCGGAGAAAGCGCGCGTGGTGGCGGAGATCATGGACGTCTTCAAGGCAACGGGCAAGTTGTGAAGTCAATCTTTTTGTATCAGCAAAGGAGTTCAACATGACCACCAAAACCTATCATGTCCCCAATATTTCATGCGGCCATTGCGTCAACACGATCGAACGCGAGCTCAAATCCGTTGAGGGGCTGAAGAGCGTCAAGGCTGAGCTGGAAACCAAATCGGTGACGGTCGAGGTCGACGCGGAGGAAGTGTTGGCGGAAGTCGAAAAACTGTTGGAGGAGATCGGCTATCCGGCGGCGTAATGCGCAGCAGGTGCGGAGAAGACAGTGAACAGGAAGAAAGATGACAACGGTCGCTGCGGCGCCCTCTAAAAGTGGACGCACCAAAGAACTGATTATCCCGATCACCGGCATGCACTGCGCCAACTGCGCCAACACCGTAGGGCGCAGCCTGAAGCGCCTGCCCGGCGTCGAGGCGGTGAACGTCTCCTATGCCAATGAGCGCGCCATTCTCACCTATGACCCCAAGCAGGTGACGCCCGAGCAGGTGATCGAAACGATCCAGAGCATCGGCTACGGCGCGGCGCTGGCCGAGGTCGACCTGCCGGTGGCGGGCATGACCTGCGCCAACTGCGCCAACACGATCACGCGCGCCCTCAAACGCCTCGACGGCGTGCTCGACGTCAACACCAGCTACGCCAGCGAGCGCACGCATGTCGTCTATCTGCCCTCGATGGTCGATCTGAGCGACATCAAGCGCGCGGTGCGCGACGCCGGCTACAAGATCATCGAGGTCGCAGGCGACGAGCAGGAGCAGGTGGACGCCGAGCAGGCGGCGCGCAACGCCGAGATCGCGGACAAACGGCGCAAGGTGATCGTCGGCGCCGCGCTCAGCGCGCCGATTATGGTGCTGAGCATGGCGGAGATGGTCGGGCTGCCGCTCGACTTTCCGGGGCGGTTGTGGATCGTGGCGGCGTTGACCACGGTGGTGCAGGCCTATCTCGGCAAGGATTACTACGTCAGCGCATGGAAGGCGCTGCAAAACCGCACCGCCAACATGGACACGCTGGTGGCGATGGGGTCGAGCGTGGCCTACTTCTACAGCCTGGCGATCCTGGCGCTCGGGCTGGACCCCATGCACTACCACGTCTATTTTGAGTCGGCGGCGATGATTCTCACGTTGATCACGCTGGGCAAATATCTGGAGGTGCGCGCCAAGGGCCAGGCGGGCGAGGCCATCCGCAAGCTGCTCGGCCTGCGCGCCCGCACCGCGCGCATCGTGCGCGGCGCCGACGGCGAGGAAGCGGAGGTTCCGGTCGACGACGTGCTCGTGGGCGACATCGTGGTGGTGCGCCCCGGCGAAAAGATCCCCGTCGACGGCGTGGTGATCGCCGGCCAGAGCACGGTCGATGAGTCGATGTTGACCGGCGAGAGCCTGCCCGTCAGCAAGACGGTCGGGGACGTGGTGATCGGCGGCTCCATCAATAAGACGGGCAGCTTCCGCTTTCGCGCCACAGCGGTCGGCAAGCAGACGGCGCTGGCGCAGATCGTCAAGCTGGTGCAGGAGGCGCAGGCCAGCCGCGCGCCGATTCAAGACCTCGCCGACAAGGTGTCGTCGGTCTTTGTGCCCGCCGTGATTGCGTTGGCGCTGGCGGTGGGCGCATACTGGTATTTCTGGGGCGCCGCAGTTTACCATCACCATGAGAACCCGCTGGGCGTTGCGCTGATCTTCATGGCCACCGTGCTGCTTATTTCCTGTCCCTGCGCGTTGGGCCTGGCCACGCCTACGGCGATCATGGCGGGCGCCGGCGTCGGGGCGCAGCACGGCATCCTCATCAAGAACGCCGAGGCGCTGCAGAAGGCCGGCTCGGTGGACACCGTGATCCTTGACAAGACCGGCACCATCACGCGCGGCAAACCGGCGGTGACCGATGTGGTGGAAATTCAAGGCGAGCGATTCAAAAAAGAAGCCTCGCTCGACCGCTCAAGGGAAGCTCCCCAGGGCGGCGCCGTCGACAGCGATCTCGCCGCCGTCCAGTCTTCTGCTCTCACCCTCTCCCGCCCCCACCCGCTTCCGCCCTCCCCCTCTCCGCTCCTCCACTACGCCGCCTCCGCCGAGCGCGCCAGCGAACATCCGCTCGCCGAGGCGATCGTCGAATACGCCAGGGCGCACGGCGTTTCCCTCAGCGAGGTGGAGTCGTTCAACTCGATCACGGGGCGCGGCGTCGAAGCGAGGGTGGATGGACGCTCGGTGCTGTTGGGCAGCCCTGCGCTGATGCAGGAGCGCGGCGTCGACCTCGAGCCGGTGCAGGCCGAGATCGACCGCTTGCAGGATGAAGGCAAAACGGTGATGGCGGTGGCGGTGGACGGCGAGCTGCTCGGTTTGCTGGCGGTGGCCGACACCCTCAAGGAGACGAGCGCCGAGGCGATCCGCCAGATGCATGCGCTGCGCCTGCGCGTGGTGATGCTGACCGGGGACAACTGGCGCACGGCTCGAGCCATTGCGCGTCAGGTGGGGCTGGACCCGGCGCGCGAGGTCAAGGCGGAGGTGTTGCCCGGCGCAAAAGCCGAGGTCGTGCGGCAGGAGCAGGAAGCCGGCCACATAGTGGCGATGGTCGGCGACGGCGTCAACGACGCGCCGGCGCTGGCGCAAGCGGACGTCGGCATGGCGATCGGGACGGGAACCGACGTCGCCATCGAGGCCGCCGACGTTACGTTGATGCGCGGGGACTTGCGCAGCGTCCCGCAGGCCATCCATCTCAGCCGGCGCACGTTGCGCACCATCAAGCAAAACCTCTTCTGGGCTTTCGCCTACAACGTCGCCGCCATTCCGGTGGCGGCCGGCGTGCTCGTGCCCTTCTTCGGGCCGCACTACCAGCTGAACCCGATGATCGCCGCCGCAGCGATGGCCTTCAGCAGCGTCTTCGTCGTCAGCAACAGCCTGCGACTGCGGCGCATCCGGCTTTGATGATTTCCAGATTCATCTGAAACGTGCATCCGCGACTTCCAGGAAGCGCCCAAGCTTCCTGGAAGTCGCGCGCCTGAAGGGCAGTGTATGGCGAGAGTGAAGGAACCGAACGATTCAGTTTCGGCGTCTTATTCTCAAGTGCTGTATAATGGACGAAGAGTGCGCAGTTGCACCTGGCAATTGATGGAGCGGATTGAGCAAAGAGGCGGAGGTGATGGTGGGTGCGGCTCCCAGCCGCACGTTTTCGGTGAACCACAAGGTCTGCGGTGATGCGGGAAGCGCAGCTGCAGGCTGCGTCTACGCGCAGACGTCGATTTCCTCGTAGGTGCGGCTTGCAGCCGCACGCCCTCGATGGCCCGCAAGCTCTGGAGAATACGAGGGAGCGCAGCTGCGTCTACGAGGCGCCAGAATCATCTGTGAAATTCCATCCAGCTTCCTTCCAGGAAGCATTCTACAAGAAGGTTTCACTTGACTGCGTAACATGGGCAATTCGCGTTATGCTGCTCGTTACATGAAATGAGCGCCGTTATCATCGATTTTATTTGCGCCTGGACGAGCGAAAAGAAATCCATGGAGACAGAAAGATGGCGAACCAATTTCGTCTGAGCAGAATCGGCCTGATGCTCCTTGCGCTCTGGCTGTCCATCCTGGCGGCGGGGTGTGGAGCAGTCGCGCCGCAGGCCACGCCGCTGCCTACGCGCACGCCGCTGCCCACCTTCACGCCCACTCCGGAAGGAGGCGTGATCGCCCAGCCGCCGGCGCCGGCGCAACCCTCCGGCCAGGAGCAGACGCAACCGCCGGCGCAGGAAGGGCAGCCCTCTGCACCGGAGCAACCGGCCCCGCCCACCGACACGCCGACGCCTGAGCCGACGCCCACGCCGCAGGTTGCGCAGCTCGTGCTCAACGACAACGTCAACATCCGCAGCGGCCCCGGCACCAACTACAATCTCCTGGGCACCGAACGCCCCGGCAGCACCTATCGCGTCACCGGCAGAAGCCCGGACGGCGCATGGTGGCGGATCGATTACAACGGTCGCGAAGGATGGGTCTTTGGACAGCTTGTCACCGTCACCGGCGCTGAAAGCGTAGCGGTGGCGCAGAACATCCCGCCCACGCCGGTCCCGCCGACGCCGACCAACACGCCGGTTCCTGCGCCGGCTGAACCCGCCCCTGCTGAACCTGCGCCTGCTGAACCGCAACAGCCGGCGCCGCCCTCCGGCGACAATTATCCGTTCATCCTCGGCAACACGGAGCGTTGCGATCCGAATCCGGGGCAGACCTATTTTTCCGGCTACGTCCGCGATGCAAACAACAACCCGGTCAACGGCGTCTGCGTGCACATCTGGTTCTACGAGCCGCGCACGACCAAATGCTCCGGCTGCGACGGCGTCGGCGACGGCGTCTGGGGCTTCTCGCCTTTCGGCGGCCCGGCCCCACGCGGCACCACAGTGGAAATCTTTGTCGTCCAGTGCCCCGGCCCGCTGCCGCCGGGCGGTCTCTCCTCCAACTTCGGCGATCTGACGCCGCAGTCGCCCAAATGGGTGCGCACGATCAACGAGAGCGAACAGTGCACCGGCATCACCTTCTACAGGAGATAACCGCCGGCCCAAAGCCTCGGGCATGGTGACCGCTCATGCGAACTGCGTTCAAACAACTCTCGATCCTCTGGCTCAGCCTGCTGCTCCTCGGCGGGCTGAGCTTTTTGATCGTCCAACTGGCGCCCGTGCGCGCCTGGCTCTGGCGACATACGGGCGAGGAGGAGTTGCTCGCCCAGATCAAGGGATTCACCGACCTGCTGAGCGATCGTCTGCGGCCGCCGTTGACGCTGGCGCCGGACGCCGAGATGCAACACGCCGACGTCAACCCCTTTGGCGTCAACACCTTCCTGGAGCAGGAGGTGGAGCCGGCCAAGCGCGAGCTGGCGATCCGCATGGCCGCCGAGGCCGGCTTTCATTGGCTGCGGCAGGAATTCCCCTGGGAAGACATCGAAATTCACGGCAAAGGCGACTTCGAGGATCGCCGCCATGAGCCGCATCGTTCGGCCTGGGAGAAATACGATCACATCGTCGAGACGGCGGAAGCCTACGGCATGGAGCTGATCGTCCGCCTTTCCAATCCGCCGGCGTGGACGCGCGCTCAGGGCGAAGGCGAGAACAACGTGGACACCTTCGCGCCGCCGGACGACGTGCAGGACTTCGCCGACTTTGTGTATGCAGTGGTGAACCGTTACAAAGGGCGCATCCGCTACTACCAGCTCTGGAACGAGCCGAACATCTACCCGGAGTGGGGCAGCTATCCGATCTCGCCGGAAGCTTACGTCGAGCTGCTCAAAGCCGGCGCCGAAGCCGCGCGCGCCGCCGACCCCGACGTGGTCATCATCGCCGGCGCGCTCGCATCGACCATCAACCTGCAGCCGGACGACCCGCCGCCGGGCAACAGCCTGAACGACCTGCTCTTTCTGCAGCGCATGTACGACGCCGGCGCCGCGCCCTATTTCGACGTCATGGCAATGCAGGGCTATGGTCTCTACAGCGGACCGACCGACGACCGCATGCACCCACGTGTGATCAACATCAGCCGCCATAAGTTCATCCGCGACTTGATGGTTAAAAACGGCGACGCGCACAAGCCGATCTGGATCGCAGAAATGAACTGGAACGCTGCGCCGGAGGACGTCGAGCCGCGCTACGGGCGCGTGACGCTGGAGCAGCAGGCGCGCTATCTTCCCATCGCCTACCGCCGCGTCATCGAGGAGTGGCCCTGGATCGGCGTGGCAAATACGTGGTACCTCAAGCGCGCCACAGACCTCTGGGAGCAAAATCGTCAGCCGGAGGCCTACTTCCGCCTGCTGGCGCCCGATTTCACGCCGCAGCCGGTGTATGAAAGTATGCGCGCGTTCACGGCTTCGTTGGAGAAGTGACGGGCGGAAGACCATGCGCCGACCGGATTTTCGGGTTGAAGAGGGAAAGTTCAAGGTGGAAAGACGGCCGAAGATCGTCGACCTGCAGCTTCCCCATTTCGCTGTAGCCGCTTCGCTTCTACTCGCTGCCTTCTTGCGTTTTTATCGACTCGACGCCTCTTCCCTCTGGAACGACGAGGGGAACTCCTGGGCGATGCTCTCGCGCAGCTTCGGCGAAATTGCGGCGGCGGCGGCGGCGGACATCCACCCACCGGGCTATTACTGGCTGCTCAAGGCGTGGTCGCTGCTGGCGGGCGACAGCGCTGCGGCGATGCGCAGCCTCTCGGCGATGCTCGGCGTGACGCTTGCGGCGCTCATCGCCGCCATTGCGCTGCGCGCGGTGCGCAGGGAAGCAAGCTGGCGATGGTTTCCGGCGCTGGCGGTTTTTCTGGCGGCGGTCAATCCATTCCAAATCTACTACAGCCAGGAAGCGCGCATGTACATGCTCCTGGCGGTGGAAGCGACCGGGCTGTTCTGGGCTTTGTTGTGGATGATAGAGACGCAGGGTGGGGAATGGAAAAGCTCCGACGGCTCCAATTCCCCCTCTCTCCAATCTTCCACGCGGCCATCGTCGTTCTCTTCCGTCCTGCGCCAGCTTTCCCCGCAGGCGCTGTTCGTTTGCTTCGGCGTCGCCGGCCTGTGGACGCACTACAGTTTCCCTGTCATTCTGGCGGCGGCGGGCGCAAGCTTTGTCGTCTGGTGGGCGATGGCGCGGCGCCGTTCTCTGTTGCGCCCCTCGCCCCTCGCCCTGCTTCTCCGCTTTCTGATGCTCAATCTGCTGATTCTGCTTGCTTTTCTGCCCTGGCTGCCGACGGCGATCGAGCGCGTTTTGAACTGGCCCAAGGGCGGCGTTGCAATTAGCGCGCTGGACGGGCTGACGTTGACGTTGCGCACGCTGCTCTTTGGGCCGCTGCGCTCTACGCCGGAGCCTCTCGGGCCGTGGCTGGCGCTGGCAGGCCTCCTGCCGCTGGTGGGGCTTTTTGCGTTGCGTCGGCGCCCTTTCCTGAGCCTTGCAGCCGGGCTGTGGCTGCTGGCGCCGGTCGCCATGATGTTTGGCCTGGGCCTTTTTTCGGATGCGTTTTTGAAATTTTTGCTGGCGGCGTCGCCTGCGTGGTGCCTGCTGGCCGCCGCTGCGCCATGGATAGGTTCGCCGATGCGCGTCAGTGGCCGTCTAGGGCAGGCGCTCCTCCTGGCTGCGATCGGATTCAGCGCAGGCGCAGCGCTCGCAGCGCTGCCGCACTACTTCAGCGACCCCTTTGCGCGCGACAACTATCAGGGCATTGCACGCTATCTGCGGGCCGTGGGAGACCCACGCGCAGACCTCGTCCTGCTCAATGCGCCTGGACAGCAGGAAGTCTGGCGCTACTACGACCCCGGCCTGCCGGTGCTGGCGTTGCCGGCGCAACGGCCCGCCGATCCGGCGGACGTCCAGGCCCGACTTGAAGCTGCGACAAGGGAAAAGCGCCGCGTCTTTGCACTCTTCTGGGCGACGGACGAAGCCGACCCGACGCAGCTTGTCGAAGGGTGGTTGAACGCCAACGCCTTCAAGACGGTGGAAAGCTGGCAGGGCAATCTACGTTTTGTCGTCTATACGTTGGCCAACGACCTGGTCGCCGCCGATTTTGCGCCGGTTCGATGGGAAAACGGCATGGTTCTGCTCGGAGTCGAGCAGGGGGACTCTTCACCACAGCGCGTCTCGCCAGGGGATGCGCTGCTCGTGCGCTTGACGTGGAGCGTCGAACACTCGCTCGACCGGCGCTACAAGGTCAGCGTCCAACTGCTCGATGAACGCAGTCAAGTCATCGCACAACACGACGGCGAACCCGGCGGGGGCGCCCTGCCGACCGATCGCTGGTCGCCGGGGCAGCGCATCATCGACAACCACGGCGTCGCCATTCCTTTCGGCGCGCCGCCGGGCGTTTACGTCCTGAAGGCGGCGCTCTATGACGCAGAGACCGGCGCACGCGTGCGCCACCCTGAAGAGGAGATGCTCTCGCTCGGCTCCGTGCTCGTGGTGCGCGCAGTCCAGGCCCCGCCGACGGAGGTCATCCCTATGCAGCATCGGCTGGCTGCGACGCTCGGCAGGGTGCACCTGATCGGCTATGACGCGTATCGTCGCGGTTTTGCCCATGCGCCGAAGACGCCGGTGCGCCCGGGAGACGCCGTCACCTTTATCTTCTACTGGCAGGCGCCCTCGCCGCTGCCGGCCGACTGGCCTGCGGACCTGACGATGGCGCTGCGCCTTGGCGAGCAGGAGCTCAGCGCGCCGCTGGCCGGCGCATATGCGACCGGCGCATGGACGGCGGGCGAGCTGGTGCGCAGCGTCGTGGAAATCATCTACGGCGGCGGCGACGCTCGCCCGCGCCTGACGGTGGACGGCGTTTCCATCACGCTGGAGCCATTGCCTACGCAATAGACTTGATCCCGCCCGGAGAAACCGACGGGGCCTGACGGCCTCCTGCATTCAAATTGACATAGCACTACGTTTCATATAGCATGAATGGGAAGGCAAGGAAGCTTACTGCAACATATAAAGAGAATGCTTATGCCACTTTCTGAACCAGGGCAGGGGGCGCTCGAACTTCCGCTCTGCCCGATCGAGCCGGCTGCTCACATCATCGGACAGAAATGGACGCTGCAAATCGTCTATTTTCTATTGAACAACCCCTCCATGCGATTTTGTGAGCTTCAGGACAGATTAGGGGGCGTCAATCCCAGTACACTGAGCAGCAGGTTGAAAATGCTCGAAGAGGAGGGCATTGTGCGACGAGAGCAGATCAGCGCCATCCCGCCGCACGTCGAGTATAGCCTCACGGCGATGGGACGCGACCTGGGTGGCGTCATTCGCGAGGTGACGCGTTGGAGCAACGCCTGGCTATGTCAGCGTTCTTGATCGAGTTGGACGCCTGACGGGCGTCGCAAGAAGATTGGACTCTTTTCATGATTGTCAAAGGGTTAACCGTCGGATTATTGCAGGAAAACTGTTATATTTTCGGGTGCAGTCGCACGCGCAGCGCGGTGATCATCGATCCAGGCGACAATGCGCGCGCCATTCTGCGTTTGGTGGAGCAGCAGGCCCTGCGCGTCGAAAAGATCATCAACACGCACGCCCATTTCGACCATGTGTTGGCCGTGCCCGCCGTGCGCGCCGCCACCGGCGCGCCCTTCCTGCTGCATCGCGCCGAACTGCCGATCCTGCACGACCTGCCCAACCGCGTGCGCCTGTGGCTCGATATGGACGTCGACCCGGTGGACGACCCGGACGACTTCTTGGATCACGGGCAGATCATTCAGGTTGGAGACGAGGCGCTGGAAGTGCGCTTTACGCCAGGCCATTCTCCGGGCCACGTCGTTTTCGTGCACCATGCAGGTCGGCAGGTCTTCGCCGGCGACACTCTCTTTCAGGGGAGCATCGGACGCTTCGACCTGCCCGGCGCCGACGGGCCCACGCTACTGCACAGCATCCGCGAACAGCTGTTGACGCTGCCGGATGACTATGCAGTCTACCCAGGTCATGGGCCGGCGACGACAATCGGCTATGAGCGCGTCCACAACCCGTATGTGGGGGAACGGGCGTCTTTGCGATGAACGCTGGCCATGCGGGTTTACCGGAAAACATCGAAATCAGTTTATAATTTCTAACAATGAGCGCATGGATTGACCGGTTGCCCGGCTTTTTCCGCCGGTCTGTTGAGAACAGGCCGACGGCGCATAACAAAACCGCCTCTGTCCGCGCCGCAACCACCACGGGCGGCGATTCCGTCAACGAGCTGGTGGTCGTATGGGAGGCTGCACACCTGATGGAGGCGCATGTGGTGAAGGGGCGGCTGGAAAGCGAAGGCATTCCCGCCCTCATTCGCGGAGAAGCGCTGGCCGCCATCTATGGCCTAACCACCGGTCATCTGGCCGTCGCGAAGGTGCTGGTGCCCGCTCCGCTGGCCGAGAAAGCGCTGGCGCTCTTATCGTCGCAGGAAGAGGAAGAAGCTTCATCGGAGGCATCCGATCGCGCATCGGAGACGTAAATCTTCTTCAGGACAGCAGAAATGGTGCAAAAGACGGATCCAATTGTCATCCCCGTTGAATTAGGCGAACGAAATCGCTCTGGATTTCGATCAAAGTACATCGTCGGCGGGCTGCTCTTGTTGACCTTCGTGGGCTTTTTGATCTTCCAGGTGTATCACGCCACCACCACGACCGGCGCCTATTATCTCACCGTTGGCGAGCTGTATGAACGCGTCCCGCAAATTTACGGCGAGCGCGTGCGCGTGAGCGGCAATGTCGTCGAAGGCAGCGAGGACTGGAACCCCCAGGAAGTGACGCTGCGCTTCCAGATCACGGATGAAAGCCAGCACGTGCTTCCCATTGTCTTCTACGGCCCCCGGCCCGACAACTTCACGCGTGCGGCGTCGGCGATCATTGAGGGCGAGCTCCATCCCGACGGCACCTTTCAGGCGCAGACGCTGCTGCTGAAGTGCCCAAGCCGCTATGAGGAAGAGCCGGAAGAGGTCTTCGTTGAAGCGGTTCGGTGAAGTCTGGCTGTCTTGCGCTTTGCTTTGCGCCTTTGCTTCTCTGCGGCTTTGCATCGACGCTATCTGCACACCACGAAGCCGCCTTGCGTCCACGGAGCAGGGATGACGAGATGAGCGAGAGTGGGCTGATCGTCGCCCGCAACATCGTCAAGCGCTACGGGCGCAAGCGCGTGCTCAACGGCGTTGAAATGTGTGTGCCGCAAGGTCAGGTGATGGCGCTGCTGGGTCCCAATGGCGCAGGCAAATCGACGCTGCTGCGCATCATCTCCGGCCTGGCGAAGCCCGATCGAGGGGAAGTCTTGCTCGGCGGCGTCTCCACGCGCAAAGCAGGCCACGAGATCCGTCGCTATATCGGGCTTGTGGCGCACGCCCCGCTCCTCTATGATAATCTGAGTGCGTGGGACAACCTGCATTTTTTTGCGCGCCTCTATGACATCCAACAGCCCGCCGCGCGCGTCGAGGCGGTGCTGCGCGCCGTGGACCTTTGGACGCGGCGGCACGATCCGGTGCGCACCTACAGCCGAGGCATGACCCAACGACTCGCCATCGGACGCGCCATTCTGCACGATCCGCCCGTGTTGCTGCTCGACGAACCGGACACCGGCCTCGACCCGAGCAGCGCCGAAACGCTGGCGCAGCTCATCCGCATGTTAAGCTCCGGCAGGCGCGCCATCCTGTTGACGACGCACAACCTGGAGCGAGCCATCGCATGGGCGGATTCGATCAGCCTGTTGGCCGATGGTAAAATTATTTGGTCAACTGCGACCGAAGGATTGACTTCGGAGAAGCTGCGACAGGCGATGACGGAGCTTGAGGTGTAAAGTCCATCCATGGGTAAAAAGGCGCTCTCCGCCGAGCCACCGCCGTTGCATTCGGCTCCAATCGATCTCGCCGCGCATCCCATTGCAATGCGGCTGAATGGAGGCGTCCTCGCCTATTTGGGCAAGGTCGCCGCCGTCTTGCTTAAGGATGTGCGTGCGGAGCTGCGCGGCCGCGAAATTTTCAGCACCATGACTGCGTTCAGTGTGCTGGCGGTGCTGATCTTCGGCATGGCGTTCGATCTGCGCGTGCCGCGCGCGGAGATGATTGCGCCGGGCGTGCTGTGGGTGGTGGTGCTCTTCACCGGCGTGTTGGGGCTGAATCGCAGCTTTGGCGCTGAGGTGGACCGCAGCACATTGCCTTCGTTGCTGCTGGCCCCCGTCGACCGCAGCGCCATCTATTTCGGCAAAATGCTCGCCAACCTGATTTTCACGCTGGCGACCGCCCTGGTGATCCTGGCGGTGATGTTTTTCATCTTCGACCTGAACCTCTTTCAACCCTACAACCTGGCGGCGATGCTGTTGGGGGTGATCGGCTATGTGGGCGTCGGCACGCTGTTCGCCGCCCTGACGGCCAACAGCCGCGCCCGGGAGACCCTGTTGCCCATCTTGTTGTTGCCGGTCATGGTTCCGGTCTTTGTGTCCGGCGTGGCGCTGACCGCCGGTGTGCTGGACGGCAAGGCGTGGGAGGATTTGAGCCAGTGGTTTGGCATCCTGGCGGCTTTCGACGCCATTTTTATCGTGGTCGCCTATCTACTGTTCGATCTGATCTGGGAAGATGCGTAACGCAGTTTGGGCGGATGAGCCTTGGCTGTCTATCTTGTCGGTTTAGAGTTAGAAAGGAACATCTATGCGTTCAACGATGCCCCAGCCTCGTCCTGTCGGATGGCGAGGGATCGATCTTCTCCAACTGATTTTGAGCGCGCTGGCCGTAGCGGCCATGACGGTCTCCATGTGGGCCGCCCTCTATTATGCGCCGCCGGCCAGCAACCTGGCGGGCGACGAGCAACTTGCGCAGCGCATTTTCTACATTCACATGGGCTGCAACATCGGCGCGCTCGCCGGCTTTCTGATGTCGGTCATCGGCAGCCTCGTCTATCTCATCAAACGCGACCTGGACTGGGATCGCGTCTCTCAGGCCGCCATCGAAGTCGGTCTGATCTGCGGCATGGGCACCATCCTCACCGGCATGTTTTGGGCCAAGCCCACCTGGAACACCTACTGGACCTGGGATCCGCGGCTGACCACCTCGGCGATCACGGTGCTCGTCTATCTGGCCTATTTGCTCTTCCGCAACGGCATCGACAACCGTCACACCCGCGCGCGCTTCGCCAGCATCTACGCGCTGGTTGCGTTTCTGAGCGTGCCGCTCACCTTCTACAGCGCCCGCATCTTTCGTTCGATCCATCCGGTCGTCTACGGCGCAGAAAATGTCGATGCACAGGGAGGCTTCAGCGTCGGGCCGACGATGACGCAGGCGCTCCACATCAACTTGATCGGCTTCTGCATCCTCTTCAGCGCGTTGCTGGTGTTGCGCTGGCGTCAGCTGCGCAACGAGGATGCGGTGGCGGAACTGAGAGAGGAAATTGCGTAAGCTATGTTTTACCTGATGATGGGTTTTGCAGCGGTCTGGCTGCTGGTGACGCTCTATCTCGTCTATCTCGGCGTGCGCCAACGCCAGCTCGATGCGGAAATGCGCGCGCTGCGCGAGGAGCTTGAAACCGCCAATCGCAAACGAACGTAATGTAACCTGGCGGTCGCGTGCGCATCAAAATGGGTGAGACGTCTTGCGACAAGGCGTCTGCGCAGACCAGGTGGAGCATCGTTGCGCTGGATAAAGCAGGGTTTATCGTTTGACTTCGCCCTGCTCGGTGAGAACGAAGGGAACTGCGTCGCTTCCGAAGACAATGAAAGTTCCGAAGGCAATGAAAGGCCGGAGCCGGGAAAGCGCAAGGTTCATACGAGAACACGCAAGGTGCAAGCAGTATGGCTAAGACGCTGGAAACCAACCCCCTAGAAAAATCTGCCGTTGCTGTTCAGGGACAACCCGCTCAGCGGAGAAGTGAGGGCGCTGCGCGTTGGGGCGTCTTCCTGCACGCGTTCTTTTTTGTGGTCGGTTTCACCCTCATTTTCACCTTGTTGGGTTCTGCAGCGGGGCTGCTCGGCCGCAGCCTCAACCCGTACATGCCCGTGATCCAGAAATTTGGCGCCATCCTGCTCCTGATCTTCGGCCTGACGACGCTCGGCGTCTTTCGCTGGCTCGTGAACGCCCTCGAGCAGCGCGTCGATGTGAGACAGAACCCCGCCGCCGAGGCGCTCGCGTCGCTGTTGAACTTTCCCAATCAGCTGCTCTACACCGAAAAACGCGTCGCCGATATGCATCAGGTCAACCGGCGCTGGGGCTACCTGAGCAGCGCGTTGATGGGGGTCACTTTCGCCGCGGGCTGGGTGCCCTGCATCGGCCCGATCCTGGCCAGCATCCTCTTCCTGGCCGGCAACAGCCAGACTGCGCTGCAAGGCGCCGGCCTTCTGCTGATCTACAGCCTGGGGCTGGGAATTCCCTTCCTGCTCACCGGCCTGATGTTCAGCAGCATGACGCGCTGGCTGCGCAGCCTTAATCGCCATCTCGGCATCGTCAGCATCGTTAGCGGCCTTTTCATGCTCTACGTGGCCTATCTGCTCTGGACGGACAGCCTGGCGCTGCTCACGACCCGCTTTATGGCGCTCAACGAGTTCGTCTTCCAGGCGGAGGAGCAGGTCTCTGCGGTTCTCGCCGGCGGCGGCGTGCTCATCGGCGCCGGCGCAACTACGGAGATCGCCCTTGCGTTTGGCGCCGGCTTGATCAGCTTCCTCAGTCCGTGCGTCCTGCCGCTCGTGCCCGCCTACATCGGCTATCTCAGCGGCGCAGCGGTCGGCGCACGGCCCCAGCGATAGGTGAACGATGCGAGTTATTTTATACAGCAAGCCAGACTGCCCGTTGTGCGATGAACTGAAGGAAGAGCTACGCACATTTCAGCAAGGCCTGCATTTTGAGTTGGTTGAGCGCAACATTTTAGAACATCCGGACGACTTTGCACGCTATCGCTATTGGATCCCGGTGCTGGAGATCGAGGGAGGCCCATTGCTCTATCCACCGCACGATCCAGGCGTTGTGTGGCAGGCGCTCTCCACTGCATCCAGGCGAACGATATGACGATTGAACCCAGGACTGACCGGAGCCTCGGCGCAGGCGAGTCAAAGCTAACCCGCTACGCCAACGATCTGATCATCGGCGTGGCGCGTCACTGGTTGGCCATCTTCAATACGGTGTGGGCCGTCTATCTCTTCACGCCCTTCCTTGCTCCGATTTTCATGCAGATCGGGTGGACAGGGGCGGCCGGCGTCATCTACGCCATCTACTCGATGCTCTGCCATCAGCTTCCCGATCACAGCTACTTTCTCTTCGGCCCGACGCTGATTCCGCAGGCGCCGGAACTCATTGCAGGCGGCATGCCGATCACCGACTCGCTGTTGATCGAACGCTCGTTTATCGGCAGCCCTGAGGTGGGCTGGAAGGTGGCGCTCTGCCAGCGCGACGTCGCCATTTATTCCGGCGTGCTCCTCGCCGGCCTGAGCTACGCCTTTTTGCGGCGAAACGCCCGCCCTCTGCCCTTCAAACTCTTCGTGTTGCTGGCGCTGCCGATTGCGATCGACGGCGGCACGCAATTGTTCGGCCTGCGCGAGAGCAACTGGCTCCTGCGCACGCTCACCGGCGCCCTCTTCGGCGCTGCAGCGGTCTATCTGGCCTATCCTTACGTGCAGGAGGCCATGCAGGAAGTGCTGGAGACGGAGCTGCTGCGCCGTGCAAGTTTCCATGCGCCCGCCGCCGCAAGCGGAGCCGGACAGCCGCCGGACACCCATCCATAGATCGTTTCAACCTGTTCAAGATTCGACAAACCCGGCTGCAGGATTTATACTATAAGCTTGTTGATTCGTGGCCTGGCTTGAGAAATCTTATCGATCGAGCGCATTCAAAAACATCCGGACCGATAAACTGACAACCTGAACGGGGTTGAGTGGAGTTTTAAGGGAGCAATTCAATGGCAAACACAAAATCAGCTGAAAAGCGCAGTCGTCAGACGCCGGTGCGCACCGCTCGCAACCGGGTGTATCGCAGCAGTGCGCGCACAGCCGTGAAGAAGGCGCGCCTGGCGATCCTGAACGGCGACCCGAATGCAGCGGAGCTGGTGCGCAACGCAGAGCGCGCGCTGGCGCGCGCCGCACAAAAGGGCGTCATTCACCGCAACAACGCCGCGCGGCGCACAAGCCGGCTTGTGATGATGCTGCACAAACATCAAGCCGCCGCCTGATTTACGCACCGACGTGCGCCTTGGTTGGCGGGCGCAGGCTTTAAAGCGCCTCTCCTGGCGGTCAAACCAAAAATAGGCACAGGCCAGATGGTTGTAAATCTGGCCTTTTTTATTTTGACGTCGTTGGGGAGGGCGCCCATTCCCCAGCGCCCTGGTAATAATCGCAGGCCGGCTGCAACGGGCACAGCTCGCAGCGGGGGGTCAGCGCCTGGCAGACGCGTCGGCCATGGCGGATCAAATTGATGTGCAGGGCATAGAATGCGGACGGCTCGATGAGCGACTCCCAGATGCGTTTGATTTTATAGGCGTCGGCGCGGCGGCTGCTGACGCCGGTGCGTTGCGAAATGCGCTGAATGTGCGTATCCACCGGGAAGGCGGCGCCATTAAAACAGAAGAGGATGACGATGCTCGCCGTCTTGTGGCCGACGCCCGGCAACGAGGTGAGGTAGGCGAGCGCTTCTTCGACCGGCTTTTGCGCCAGAGGGCGCAGGTCATAGCCGCCCCAATCCGCCTTGATGCGCTCCAACGCTGCGACGATCGCCGGCGCCTTCTGGTTGTACATGCCGGCCGGGCGAATCGCCTCCTTGATCGCATCCAGCGGCGCGGTGCGCACGGCGTCCCAATCGCCGTTGAAGCGCGCTTTCAATTGCTCGAAGGCGCGGCCGCTGTTGGCGTCGTTGGTGTTGGCGCTGAGGATCGTGGCGATCAATTCATCGACCGGGTCGTCGCAGCCCTCGAAGCGCGGCTCGCCGTAGTGCTCGAGCAGCGTCTCGTAGATAAAACGCGCTTTGCGCTGCAAGTTCTCGGTCTCGGCCCCGTTCTGCCCCATCAGCCTGCTCCTCACTCAATCCACGTAAAGCCTGGGCACGCGCGCCAGAATGCGGCTCACGATGTCGTAGTTGTTGGTCCCCACGCGGCGACCGGCCTCCGCCGCAGAAATCTCCTCACCTCCCTGGCGACCGATCAGAATGACCTCATCGCCCTGGCGCACCGGCCCGCACTCGGCCTCAATGGCGGTGACATCCACCACGCACTGATCCATGCACACGCGCCCTAGAATAGGGGCCGCTCGTCCGTGGATCAACACGCTGCCCCAGTTTTGAGGCTTGCGCGGGAAGCCGTCGGCGTAGCCGACAGGCAGGGCGGCGATGCGCATCGGACGGCTTGCGATGAACTCCCGGCCATACGAGACCGCCTCGCCAGGCTCCAGGTCGCTGACCTGCGCCACCGTCGTCTTCCAGGTCAGGGCAGGGCGAAACCCTTCGGGGAGCGGGCACTGCTCGGCATCCGGGTCTAATCCGTACAAAGCAATTCCCGGCCGCACCATGTCGAGGTGCGTATGCGGCATCGTCAACAGCGCGGCGGAGTTGGCGGCGTGCGCAAGCGGAGGGCGCAGGCCGTTGCGCTCCAGCTCTGCGAGCAGGCGCTGAAAGCGCGTAAACTGCGCTTCCGCGTGGCGCTTGTCCACCTCATCCGCCGTGGCGAAGTGTGTAAAGACGCCTTCCAACCGCAGCGCCTCGAACCCCTGCAGCGCAGCCACCATCTGGGGCGCCAGCTCAGGCTTCACCCCCAGTCGATTCATTCCGGTGTTCACCTTCAGATGCACGGCGAGCGTCTGTCCCAGGGCGCGAGCGACGGCGTCCATGGCGGCCGCCGTCTCCAGGTCGAAGAGCGTCAACGCGATCGAATGCGCCAACGCAAGCGACGTGTGCGCCGCCGGCGTGTAGCCGAGCACCAGGATCGGCCGTTCGACGCCTGCAGCGCGCAGCTCCAACGCCTCTCCCAGAGTTGCAACCGCGAAGGCGTCGGCGCCGGCGGTTTGGAGAATGCGCGCCGTCTCCGCTGCGCCGTGACCATACGCATTCGCTTTGACCACGGCCATGAGCTTTGTCGTCGCAGCCAGCCGGCTGCGCAGGCGTCGATAGTTGTTCACCAGTGCGCTGCGGCTCACTTCGATCCAGGTCGGTCGCAGCGGCGGCGGATTGCGATCTGGAGCCGCTGAGTGCGTCAGGCGGGCTGGGCTGGGGCGCTCCATAGAATTGTTCCAATCAGCGTGATGACATTTCAGCGTGATGACATTTCAGCGTGATGACATTTCAGCTTGATGACATTTCAGCTTGATGACATTGGCTCCGTCCATCCACAGCGGCCTGCCAGCGTCTCCCATTCCTCCCAGGTCAGGCCGGCCATGCCGGGCGCGATGCCCGGTTTGACGGCGCCGTGATAGTCGCTGCCGCCGGTGATCAGCAAGTTGTGCTCCTCCGCCAGACGATGGAAATGGGCGATCAGCGCCCTCACCGTCGAGGCGTCGACGCCATAATGGCCGCGATTCAGCGCGTAGGGATAGCGCACTTCGAGGCCGTCCAACCCGGCGGCGGCCAGTCTACGGACGACTGCATCGATGTTGCGCACGCGAGGATAGGCGCCCGGATGCGCCAGCACAGCGACGCCGCCGGCCGCATGCGTCAGCTCGATGGCCTCTTCGACGCGCAGGCTAAAGGCGCGTTCCACATAGGTGGGGTTGGAGGCGTCGCTCGCCAAAAATTGCGCAAAGACATCGGCCACCGAAGTAAAACGACCTGGATTGCGTTCAAGCGCGACCTGGGCGATGTGCACGCGGCCGGGCACGCCCTGCGCCCGCGCCAACACTTCCTCCACAGGAACGTCGACGCCGTACGATTGCAGCCGCTCGACCTGTCGAATCTTCTGCTCGATGCGGCTGGCGATCACTTGCTCGAGCATCGAGGTCAAGGTCGGATCGCGGTGGCGAACGCCCAGGCCAAGAATATTGATGTCCAGATAGTCGCGCTCTGGCTCATTGCGCGTGCTAAACTCGACGCCCGGCGTCACCCGCACGCCCAGTCGGCGGCCTGCTTCGATCGCTGCATCGACGCCGAGCACGCTGTCATGGTCGGTGAGCGCAATCACGCGTAGCCCGAGATCTGCGCAAAGCGCCACCAACGTTGCAGGATCGTCGGCCCCGTCAGAGGCTGTGCTGTGCAGCTGAAGGTCCACCGGATAAATCGCCATGCTGTTCATAAGAGCGCCAACCCAAGCCTAGTCGTTGATTGCTAATGCATTATGGCTGGCAGTTTACAAAGACGCAAAGCCCGGGTCTGTATGGTTGTCACTTGCTCGAGAGATTTTTCTTATGACAACGATCGAAAAGCGCATCTGGATGTTTGGCAAAGAATTCAACGAACTGATACACTATACTACAAATGACTTATACAACAGCCGACAATCGTACTACATCGCCGACTCCGTCAACAATTTGTGCTGTTATCCGCTGCAGCAATGTAGGCTAGGCGTCGACACTCCGTAGACGTATCGTTCTCCTGAACGCGAAGGATTGTCGTGAAAATAGCGATTGATCTTAAGAGAGGCGAATCTTGGAAGCAGTAGCCGAGAAAGTTGGCCGCTCTGAGATTGAGCTTCTTCAGAAGTTGCAAGCAGGCGATCAGCAAGCCTGGGTTGAATTCGTTCAGCTCATGACGCCGCGCCTGCTCAGCTATTTACGCCACAACCTTCCAACTGCAGAGGATGCAGAGGATGTCCTAAGCGAGACGATGCTGGCGGCGGTGCGCGCGCTGAAAGATTTCGATGGGAAGGCGAGCCTCTCCACCTTTGTATTTTCCCTGGCCTATCGAAAGGTTGCAGACTTTTGGCGCAAACGCCAGCCCCAAACTTTTGAATTGGGCGAACGGCAACGTTCGCCGTTGAACGTCTCCAGCAAGTCGGTGGAATTCTCTGAAATCTTGGACCGATTGCCGGAGCTCTCCAAACAAGTGTTGATCCTGCGCCATTATGTCGGGCTGAATGTCGGCGAAATAGCGCAGGTGATTGACCGCTCTTACAAAGGAACCGAGTCGTTGTTAAGCAGAGCGCGTCAACAATTGCGCGATGCACTGGATGAGGCAGGGTTCGAACATGAGTGAGATCCGCCGCCTGATGGATGATCAGGACGACGCCGACATCCAGGGCATCTTCAACGCATACTTCGACACCGAGCAGCCGTCGCCGGGCTTCGATGAACGTCTGATGCGATTGGTGCTGCAAGAGGTGCAGGCGGTGTATGGGACAGCTCCTGCAGCGCCTGTTGTTGCGCCGCGCCCTGCGCCAAGGTTCGGCGCGATTGAGCGACTGCGACGCTGGCTCAAGGCGTTGTCGCCCGGTCAATCGTTGGCGCTGGCGGGGGCAGCCGCTGTTGCGCTGTTCCTGCTCGTGCTTGTGCTTTCGCAGCTGGCCCCGCGACCGCTCACGGCGCCCGCAGTCGCCAGAGGAGGCGAGGTCACGGTTCTGCATCGACAGGACAACACCTATCGAACATACCAAGACGGCGAGCTGTTCCGCGTGGGCAAAGGCGATCAAATTCTGACCACAGGCGGCGCCGCCACCGTTTATCTGTTCCCTTCGCAGACCGCTGAGATCGCCCGCGATGCGCATGTCATTATCGACGAATTGAACGCAGTGATGGATGCGACGCAGGTCGAGCTGCTTGTGTTGCGCGGTCGCGTCGACAACATCATCGATGAAACATTGACCGAAGGCGACCGCTATGTCGTGACCTCGTCGGTGATCACTGCGGCGGCGGTCGGCACCGAGTTCAGCTTTGAGGCGATTTCCCCCACCGAAGTGATCGTGATCACGCGACGCGGCGCCGTCGAGGTCAGGCGTGAAGAGCAGACCGTCATCGTGGAGGCAGGGCAGCAGGTGGTGGCGCTCAACAACGCGCCTCTGACGGTGCTGCCCGGCGAAGAGCGACCTGACCTGCCGGCGTTGTTGGTGATTTCGCCCGACGCGGCGGGCATTCCGGTCTACGCCGAGCCGAACGTCCAATCTCGGTTGATCGGCTATGCAACAGGCAACATGTTGCTTCGCGTGCTGACGACCGACAGCATGCGCGAATGGTATCAGGTCTGTTGCGTGGCGGGCCAGGTGGGATGGCTTCGCATCGACGCAGTGCCTGCGCCTCCGCCTCAAGAACCGGAGAGCAATGCGCCTCCGGGCAATCGCTCTGAAAGAGAAAGAAGCGGGAATGGCGTCGTCAGCGCGCCGTTCATTTGGGATGAACCGTATGTCGCAATCGCTTTCCCGCAGCCGACGCCAACCATCTTAGAAGCGCCATCACCCTCGCCCACCGCTGCGACCTCGCCGACAGCCGGAGCAACGCCCCTTGCAACGTCAACGACGGCTCCCACGCAAGACGGGACGACGTCGGTCGCGCCGGTTGCGCCAACCGCGACGAGCACAAGCACATCAACCTTCACGCCGACGCCGACAAATACGCCCACAGATACGCCCACCAATACGCTGACCAATACGGCGACAAATACGGCGACATCCGTTCCGTCGACTGTTCGTCCAACGGATCGGCCAACCGATCCGTCACCCGGGGGGCAGCAAGAACCCACGTTGGAACCGACGCCGACAGATACGCCAACGCCGACGCCGACCGATACACCGACATTCACACCGTCGCCGACGGACACGCCGACGCCGACCGATACACCGACATTCACACCGTCGCCGACGGACACACCGACGCCGACCAATACGCCGACATTCACGCCGTCGCCGACGCACACGCCGACGCCGACCAATACGCCGACATTCACGCCGTCGCCAACATTTACGCCGACGCCGACCAATACGCCGACATT
>FWPV01001272.1_pt1 | contig 71536 bp, 67 predicted proteins | sample 2228371 | NCBI WGS metagenome assembly FWPV01 (sample SAMEA103939776, study PRJEB20133) | metagenome
GCATTCTGCTCTCAACTACAAATCGCCGGTTGACTTTGAACGGCTGGCTGAAGTAGCTTAACTTGTTGTCTACTTTTCGGGGGGAAGATCAGGTTGATGCGCATAAATTAATAGAGCTTCAATTTTCTTCACAATCTATGCATCTGCTTTAGGATAATGTGTTTCCTTTTCCAGTTCTTTCTGATTGTTAAACCCGCCGACATATGCCACGCTAACTTTAACGGGATCGGATTCGTACTCCAGCCATCCCTCATGGTAAGATAGTCGATTACAAAGAGCAGCATCTGTTTTCCCCATGTAAAGTAATACGTTCCTTCCATAAACAGGACGGGTACCTACTATAGAAATAAAGTGAGAGATGCTTTTTCAAATGGGAATGGTGTTTATCCAATTCAAATGGCCCCTCCCCAAAAACATCATACATATATGGCTCTTTCATCCATCGATCTCCGTCTATTTCGGCTAATATTTTTTTATTTTGTTCTTGTCATTCTAATTAAAATTATAAATAAACATATTATATGTCAATGTGTTTACAAGAAAGAAAATGCCTATGCAAAAATGCCCATAATTCAACAAGAGGATTAAGGTAAACTGATTATACATGAATCCCTATAACTTAAGGCTCTGCTATGCTCAGCACCCCACCTATTCCCCATTATTTGCATTTCACAAACCGCGACATGCAGCCTGTTAAACCGTCAGCCGCGCTGCAACAGTTTCTCTACCGTCTCTTGTGCAGAAATAATTGAATCCTCCATGCTGATATAATCCCACAAACCATAGCGGCCCATGGGGTAAATATTATAGTCCGCAAGCCGTTTAACTATCGCTTCAATGACGCGCTCCCGCGCAAAGGTATGATGCACATAGGCGCAGCGTATGACATGCACGACACAGCACCCAACGTCTCTGGGCCGTACCCACCCAAGCGCGTCCAGCGCTTTAAAAACCTTTGGCTGAATATCTTCAATTATATTTACCGTTGCAAGGTCTTTACCGTGGATGCCCACCTCGGCGTATAATGAATAGCAGTTTGGCGGGCACATGCTCTGATTTATGTTTGAATAAAAGCCAACCCGGTAAAACGGAATCGCCCGATCCGGAACATAAATCCAGTGGATGCCGGTGAGGTCGGCAGGCAGAGGGGCGCGCACGCCGATATTGAAAACAATGACGGTGCTGTGGGTGAGATTGTTTGCCAGCGTTGCCAGTTCCTCATCATGTGATACTCTGCATAGCTCGGGCAGCGGCAGGCTTGTCAGCAACGCATCCCATTTCCAGCTCTCTCCTGAGCTTGTTGTTACAAGTTTATGTTCCACATCCACAGCAATCACCTGCTGCAGCGTTCGCACCGGGGGCAGACCTGTTTCAAGCCCCGCAACCAGCGTTCCAATGCCGCCCTTCAGCGGATACCAGAACGTTGCATTGTATTCAGCAGCGGGGGATGCGTTTCCCTCAATCCCGGCGCGGATGCGTGCTTCGTCGGGGGCAGGGAAAAACCGTTTCACCGCACTGCCGGAAATACCGTCAAGAGCAATCCCCAGCGTTTTTTCATTCTGCGGAATGAGAAACAAATCTGCAAGATATTCCCCAAAGCCTGCTACTACATAATCGCGGAAGGAAACTTCAGTGGTTGATGGGGAGAGTGGGCGTTTATTATAGGACGCAACGCAAGCCGCGAATCGCTGTGGCGGAAGCTGGTTTAAATTATACTGGATGGGCGCGGGGACAAGCCGGCCGTCAATAAAACAGCACGATCTGCGCTCATAGCGTCCCCAGTCTTCATTTTTAAGTCCGGCATAGGGTATATCCGCAGGCGTGGGAAAGCGGGCAAGATGCAGAAAATGTCCGGTATAGTCAAAACAGAAATCGTCCACATGAATAGAGCGGGTCAGACCGCCAGCCGACGGGCTTGCTTCAAGCACCACGCTTTCACAGCCGGCAGTGAGAAGTGCGCGGGCTGCAGTCAACCCTGATATGCCACCGCCCAGGACGATAACATCTTTTTTCTGCATGGAATGATTGCAATTTTGCCAAGAGATGATACAGTTTATGTGCTTATAGCACATAATGTTTTTCAGGGGCAATTGGAAAGAAAGGGGCCAAGGGGTCGAGGATTCAGATGGTCAAGCAAAGTTCACACCCACGTGAACCCATGAACCCTGGAATCTTTAAACCTTTGGAATGTAGTGTATGGATAAAAAAAACAGTCTGCAGGACTTAAAGGCGCTTTTGCAGCGTATCGTGCCTGCGATTAAGGGTGCGCCGCCGTTGGCACACTTTCAGATAGGGGATGGTTGGCAGGAAGCAGTAGGTCCTCATATTGCAAGGAAAGCGTATCCTGAAGGCATGAGGAATGGCATTCTGTATGTGCGTGTTGAAACCTCTGCCTGGATGCAGGAACTTGCCTTCCTGAAACCAGAGATTCTCAAACGCCTTCATGAGGCATTCCCCGCACTCACCATCAAAGACATCCGATTCCGGCTGGGCACAATGCAACCGGCAGTTCCCCATAGCGACACAGACAGTGTGCCGCTTACCCCCGCAGAACAGGCACTGATAGAAAAACAGACCGCAGGTGTCAAAGATGCTGAGATTCGCGCGTCGCTGCAACAACTTTTTGCCGCCCAGGTAAAACTGAAGGACAGGAAAAACCGCCCGACGCTCTAAAAGGGCTGGGTGCGCATGGTGAATGCGTGAGGTGCTTCAGGCAAAACGATACCTGCCCCGGCACCATGCCGGTTCTGCTGTGAATAGTTCTATTTATAGAAAAATTTCATAAAACCATACAAAAACTCTTGACATGTGCAAGCAAAACATATAAATGATATGCATTATATTGCCATGAAATCACCCGCTGGTATTCAGGTCTCCGATAAGACGAAGGAAATAATCCTTTCTGCAGCCAAAGAACTTTTTGCGCAGAAGGGTTATTTTAAGACCACCTATGCAGACATTGCGCGGTATGCAGGCGTAAATCAGGCGACCGTTTACCGGGCGTTCAAAACCAAAGAGAATATTTTCCGGAACCTGCTGGAGGAAGAATACCACATTATAAAACAGGAATCCTATGGCGCTTACGCCGCAGATGAGCCAACCCCCCAAAAACTGAAAAAAATAATTACCACGAACTTTACCCTGACCACCAAAAGTAAGTTGCTGAAATACATTTTGCATGATGAATATAGCCAGTTTCGTTCTATTTTTAATTCGCGGGATAAATCAGCATTCGAAGAAATTCGTTCCATTATCAACGAGGGCATTGCCAAGGGTGAATTAACTGCTGAAGATCCCGCCTATATGCTGGCGATTCTTAATTCCTTTCGCTTTTGCCTGCTGAGCCTGTATCGCACTGAACCCATGCTTGCCGCGAGCAAATATAGCCTTGACCATTTGGTTGAAACCATAAATGCTATTTTCGTTGAAGGGTTCTTGAAATACTTTTCGCGAGAAGGCAAAGCATAATTCCCGACAGAGGAGCAACATTCTTCATTTATTTAAGGAGGCACTCATGATTCATATTGACAGGGAAAAATGTGTTGGCTGCGGCGGCTGTGTTGATCTGTGTCCCCGCACCGCAATCCGGTTTGTGAAGGATCGGGCATTTGTTGACGTCGCATTATGCCTGGAGTGTAAGACCTGCGTGCAAGTGTGCCCGATGAAAGCCCCCAATGAAATTTAATGCGGTCATGATGGCAATACTTTTTATGACGGTGAAAGGAGAACGCGTTTGGAAGCAACAACCAAATTTTCAAAAGCTATGATTGAATGCTCGCTTCTCAATAAAGACCTGGGGAAACCGTTCAAGCCCGGCGCGCGCAGAGAAGCAACTCCCGTATGGGACAAAGACAAATGTATCCGCTGTGCCCTGTGTTATGTGTATTGTCCCGATGGAGCAATTTATCGTACGGAAGACGGTTTTTTTGAGGCTGATGCGGAAAAATGCAAAGGATGCGGCATCTGTCATCGTGAATGCTGGTTCGGGGTTATCAGCATGGTTAAGGAGGATTAGGTATGGATACGTTCAGCCTGTATGTTCCAAATTTTTTGCCCTGCAAAGAGTATTTCGTTCCGGAGAAAAATAATGCCTGTCCGGGATGCGGCCTGGCGCTGGCCATCAGACATACCTATAAAGCCGTTACCCGATCAATAGAAAACGCAGTCTGGCTGCGGGCGTCGCAGGGCAACGTTTTTGCAGGGGTGTTTTCCCAATCGCCGGTTGGGAACAGCGAACCGTCGCTGTTGCGGATTACCTCGGCAACGGCAGAGCTGACCATCTGTTTTGACAACGAAGCGGGCGGGGGCATTGATGAAGCCCTCAAGAAACCGCTGCCGGCAATCGCCGTCGCCGAAGGCTTTCACTATGTCGCCACCGCATCACCCAGTTACCCGTTTGATTTGTATGAAAAAGTCAAACGGGCCCTGGAGGTTAAGGGGAAAGCCTATATTCATATCCTGTGTCCGTGTCCGGTAGGCTGGCAATTCGATCCTGAAACAACCGTCAAGGTTGGGCGCTGGGCTGTGGAAAGCAGGGCATTCCCGCTCTATGAAGTGGGCGCGGGCATCGCCTATCATATCACCGTGCAGACACCGAAGCCGCGGCCGGTCGCGGATTATCTCAAACCGCAGTATCGGTTTGCCGAGCTGTCAGAACAGCAGCTCGCAGATGCGCAGGCGTTGATTGAAAGTAATTTTAAAAAATTGATGGATTCTGTGCAGCCGACCAATAGCTGACAGCATAGGAATACGGTAATTAAGAAATCCGGGAAAGGAGTGGATAAATGGCAGCAACAAAGAAAAAGGCCATGAAAAAACCAGAGAGCCAGGCACAGCCGGCGCAGGCATCTGCCGAAGCGGCATGGACTGGTAAAAGCCAGGCCATGTTTGAGCGGATGCTTCAGGAAGTTCCCGAAGCCATGCGCGAGATTTTTCGCGGAAAATTAATGCAGGTGCTGCAACAAAAGGCCCGGGGCGGCCCCTTTGCCGAGAGCCATGTCACAGAAATCGTTCAGGAACTGGTTCCTGAACCGTTTAAGAGTAATATTTTAAAGGCCTTTTCCACGCTGGGCGATTTTGACCTGAAAGTGGTTGAGGACATCATAACAACCAACCCGGGCGGACCGGAAACACTTATTCCCATACTCCATGCGATCCAGGATCGCTGCGGTTATCTGCCCCGCGAAGCCCTGGTAATGGTCAGCCAGAAGAAGGACATATTTCTCAGCGCCCTGTATCGGCTGGCAACGTCGTATAAGGCCTTTCGTCTGACCCCGCCCAAAAAATATGCAATCACAGTCTGCAACGGCACCGGTTGCCATGTCAAGGACGGCGGGAAACTGCTCAGCGAACTGGAACAGAAAGCGACCCAGCAGGGTTCCCAGATTACCCTGGATACCGTTCGCTGTCTTGGCTGCTGCGATGTATCTCCCGCTGTTATGATTAATGGCGACCTCTATGGCGGCACCGAAGCTCAGGCGAAGATTGCGGAAATCTTACACGAATAAAAGGAGCGCGCGACCTATGAAAATAAATCGCACACAAGACCTTGCTACCATGAAAAAACAGGGGTTGAAACTGCTTGCTCCTGCGGCCGCCACGCGGATAACGGTTGGGTCAGCAACCTGCGGACTGGCAAAGGGCGCGGGAAAGGTACTGGAAGCCCTGAAATATGAAGTTAAAAACCAGAAACTAAAGGCCGACGTGGTGGCCGTCGGTTGCAACGGCCTCTGCTTTGCTGAGCCTATTGTGGAAGTCATACAACCGGGCAAACCGCGTATAACCTATGGGCCGGTGACCGTGGAGCGGGTTGCGGAACTGGTGAAATCCATCAAAACCGGCAAACCGCTGCTGGAAGCGGCTTTGGTGCGGCACGATCAAGAACAGTTCGCGGTAAAAACTGCGCCGCTTGCGTATGCAACGGGGAAAGTTCCTGCAGCGCTGGCGCGCATCAAGGAATATCGCACCCAGGATTTTTTTAAAAACCAGAAGAAGCTGGTGAGTAAGAATGCCGGCACCATAAGCCCCAGCCGTTTAGAAGAATATGTGGCGCTGGATGGTTATCTGGCACTTGCCCGGGTCCTTACCGAAATGACTCCGGATGATGTGCTTAAAGAAGTTACTAATTCCAAACTTCGGGGCCGAGGCGGCGCCGGATTTCCCGTGGGCTTGAAATGGCAGGCATGCCGCGATGCCGCAGGCGATAAAAAGTATATTGTCGCCAATGGCAGCGAAGGAGATCCGGAAATCGGCATGCACCGCAGTTTTCTCGAGTCAGATCCTCATGCCCTCATTGAAGGCATGGCCATTGCCGGCTACGCAGTAGGCGCCGACGAAGGCTATATTTATGTCAACGATCGCTATGTGGTGGCCTTGGAGCGTCTGCAAGAGGCAATCCGGCAGGCAGAGCAGGCCGGACTGCTGGGGAAAAATATCCTGGGAAGCGGTTTTTCGTTTGCTCTGAAGGTGAAACGCGGCGGGGGCGCGTATGTCTGCGGCGAGGAAACCGCGCTGCTTAACGCGCTGGAAGGGCTCTGGGGAGAACCGCGGCCGCGGCCTCCCTATCCTGCGCAGCAGGGTCTGTTTGGCAAACCCACCGTGGTGAATAATATTGAAACCCTTGCCACGATACCGGTCATAGCGCGCCACGGAGGCACCTGGTTCGCAAAAATCGGCACGCCCCGCAGCAGCGGCACCAAAGTCATCGCGCTTTCGGGGGCGGTTGCACAGGCGGGATGGGTTGAGGTTCCCATGGGCACTGCGGTAAAAACCATTATTGAAACCTTTGGTAAGGGAACCGGAACCGGCAAGAAGATTAAGGCGTTTCAAACGGGCGGCCCCTCGGGGGGCATTCTCCCCGCCTCGCAGCTCAATATTAAGCTTGATTATGACCAGCTTGCCAAGGCCGGCAGCCTGCTGGGCTCGGGCGGCCTTCTGGTAATGGATGAAAGCACGAACATGCTTGAAATGGCAAAGTTTTTAACCGACTTTTTTGCAGATGAAACCTGCGGTAAATGCAGCACCTGCCGCGAAGGAGTCAAACGGCTGCAGGAAATTATTGGCAGCATTATGCAGGGGTATGGAACCGGCGAACACATTAAAGTGGTGAAACGCTTGGCTGTGGCCATGGCAGATACCGCTGCATGCGCCTTGGGCAAAACTGCCGCTACGCCGTTTCTGAGCGTCCTGAAGCATTTCCCCCGGGAAGTTGAGGGAAAGCTGCTCAGGAAAGGCGCGTAACAAGCGAATAGCAGCATACCCATAAGCTCTACTGAATCATAAAGGGGATGAAACCGATGGCAACACTGAAAATTAATGGCAAGAAGATTAAAGCAGCAGACGGCATGACGATTCTTGAAGCAGCGCGCGCGCATGACATAGAAATTCCCACCCTCTGCGCCAATGAAGCGTTGCAGCCCTATGGCGCCTGCCGCCTGTGCGTCGTTGAGGTCACCAAAAACGGTATGACCACCATTGAGACTTCCTGTACGTACCCGGCTGAAGAAGGGCTGGAAGTAAAAACAGATTCGGCGCGGGTGATTGATAACAGAAAAACGGTTATAGAACTGCATCTTGCCCGCTGCCCGAACGTTAAAATTATTCGCCAGCTTGCAGAGGAATATGGCGTCATGGAAAGCGCTCCACAGATGGGCAAGGACAATGAGTACTGCATTCTCTGCGGGCTCTGTGTGCGCGCCTGCAATGAAGTGGTGAAGGCCGGCGCCATCCAGTTTGCGGGACGAGGCATGAATAAAATTGTTGACTCGCCGTTTCACAAAACAGCAGAAGACTGTATTGCCTGCGGCTCGTGTGCGTTTGTCTGTCCGACCGGCATCATCAAAAAGAATGACCTGCCGGCAACCGCGCAGTGCACGCCTGAAGGCTGCACGCCCACTGGTGCGCAGCGGGAAATTTTAAACTGGCAGGTGGAACACAAGCTGAAAGAGTGCAGCAAGTGCGGCAATCCCTACGCACCGGAGCCCCATCTGCAGAAAATCATCCGTCAGTATCATTTTCTGCCGGAGTTTTTCAATATTTGTCCTTCCTGCCGCCAGTATCCGGTGGTTGATGAAGAAAAGTGCCTGGGGTGCGGTGGCTGTATGGAAAATTGCCCGATTGGCGCGCTGGAGCTTGATGACCGCGGCGGTTATGATAAAAAGGCACATGTGTTTCCCGAAAACTGCACTGCGTGCCATACCTGTGAAGACTACTGTCCGATGAGAGCAATTAGCTGAACGGAATTTTTTACCTATAAGGAGGAGTCATAATGATTTATGATCTCGCAATCGTGGGAGCAGGCCCGGGCGGGCTGCATGCAGCCAAATGGGCGAACAAGAAGGGGCTGAAAGTTGCGCTGATAGAGAAGCGCAAAGACATTTCAAAAATAACCCGGTACTGCAGCGAACATATCATCCTTGATGAAGACTATAATGGCGACACCATTAAAGTCGATACTGCTGCGGGGAAAATAATCTCAACGAAGAACGGCTGGGAGGTCAATTATCGGGGTGAATTTTGTCCGGTTACGGACAAATACTACTACTCACCGAAGCAGTATGCCGTGCATTTTGCCTGGCCAAACGGCCGCCCCTTCGCCTATAAATACGGCAAGGGCACATTGCTCCAGGGTTTGCTCGACGAATGCCTGGCGCTGGGGGTCACCTATATCAACGAGACGACCGCCTACGATGTGACGGAAAATCCCGCAGGGGTTGAGCTGAAGTGCGTGAGCAAGGGTAAAAAATTTAAAATTAACGCCAAAAAACTCGTTGCCGCCGATGGAGCAAGCGCCCAGCTTGCCCAGAAGCTGGGACGGAATAATGAGCGGGGCTATTTCGGGTTTGCCCTGTGCCTTGCCGTGTACATGTCCAATGTGAAGACCTATAAACCATCTGACTGGAAAGGCTGGTGGGGGCGCTGCTATGGCACGAACCTTGCGCCCCTCATGGGCACTGGCCCCGAGGGACATTTTGACTGGGCTGATATGATTATCCTCGGCAGTCCCAAGGAGCCGCCGGAAAAAACGTTTGAGTATTTTACCCAAAAAGGTCCGATGGCGTTCATGTTTGAGAATGCCAAAATAGAGGCCAAGCACTGCTGCACCACCAAGGCCTACACCCCGCTGAAAAACCCGGCCAAGGGCCACAGTATTATGATTGGCGACGCAGCAGCGTTTGTTGAAGTGCAGGCCCAGGGAGCGCTTAGTTGCGGGTTCCGGGCTGCGGAAGCCGTGGCAAAAGAGCTTGACGGTAAGAACGGCTTTGCAGAATATAATCAGTGGTGGCTTAAATCCTTTGAATTTAACGACGAGGGGATGATGCAGGTGACCACTGGCTATGCGCTAATTCCCACCTACACTGACGATGAGATTGATTATCTGTTTTCCTTGTGCCATGGCCACACCCTTGACGGAAGCTGGAGCCAGTATAAGTCTCCGAAAATGATGTGGAATCTGATTTTAAAGGATCCAGAAAAAATCAAACGGGAGCGGCCGGAGGTCTGGGCAAAGATTCAAGCCCGCGGCACCCAGACGCTTTCTGAAAGTATCAATAAATGATACGATAGGGTTTATGCAGGCGCAGTGGTGGCAAAGAGGGTTGGGTTTATGACCCCGCCCTCTTTTTTTATTTCATATGGAACTGCAACGGATACTTATGGTCGTCGGTTTTGCGCTGTTTTTTATTGCGCTGCAGGCACTCGTCCTGCTCGGCTGTTACCGCAGCTTTCAATCCCTGCGAACGAAACACATATTGCACAGTGTATATGGCGCCGTTATCTTTTTAAACCTTGCATATCTGTTTCTTTTTTTCAGGGTGCCTCTTGCTCCGCCGGTCAAAAAGCTTGTCAATTATATTTTAATCTATCCGTTTTTCATATACCTGCTGCTCTGCCTCATCTTGTGCCTGGTGTTCGGCATCAACGGCATGGTGGTCATCAGTAAAAAATTATGGCGTAACGTCCTGTCCGTAGGAGGCGTTCCACCACACGCGAGCACAAAAACAATTTCCGAACCGCGCAGAACGTTTCTCAAAATACTCACTTCCTCCGTATTGTTTCCTGTCGGTGGGTGCTCTGCGTATGGCAGCTATGTGGGGAGCACTGCTTGCACCATAGAAGATCACTGCTTAACCTTTGCAGACTTTCCCCGGCACCTTGACGGCCTGCGCATTATTCAACTCAGCGACCTCCATGCCGGCGTTTTCATGGAAGGCTGGGAGCTGCAGCCCTACCTTAAGGCGGTGAATGCCCTGCAGCCTGACATTATTGTTATTACCGGCGACCTGATAACCTGGGGCAGTAATTACACCGAGACGGTAGTTGCCGAACTCAGCACGCTGCGCGCCCGATACGGTATTTTTGCCGTAACCGGCAATCATGACTTTTATGGCAATCTCGATGACCTGTGTTCGCGCCTGGAAACGGTTCATATTACGGTATTGCGCAATTGCTGGGTGCAGGTCGCATCTGCACAAGACACACCGGGAATATATATAATAGGCATTGACGATCTCTGGGCAACCAGATATTTTAAACATCAGACCATTGCCCTGGCAACGATACTGGGCGGCATTCCCGGCGATGGCTTTAAAATACTCCTCTCGCACAACCCGACCATTTTTGAACAAGCGGCTGCATACAACATTCACCTGACGCTTTCCGGGCATACGCATGCCGGGCAGATCATTTTCCCATTGCCGCCGCGTCATGGCTATTCGCTTGCTCGGCTGCTGTATAAAAGGGATTATGGTCTGTATCGCGAGAAAAACTCCATGCTGTACATCAACCGGGGGCTGGGGGTTATTGGGCCGCCCTTGCGAATCAATTGTCCACGCGAGATCACGCATTTTATGCTGCGCCAGGGCTGAAATTTAAAAAACCTTATTTTTATGATATATAATAACACAGCACGGAGGATGCTCCATGGAGATACGCATTCATAACTCACGCATAAGATTATATCAGGGCGATATAACCCAGCAGCACACCGATGCCATTGTCAATGCTGCCAATTCGCGGCTTGCCGGCGGAGGCGGTGTAGACGGCGCAATTCATCGCGCGGGCGGGCCGGCCATTATGGAAGAATGCCGGAAAATTGGCGGTTGTGCTACGGGCAGCGCGGTCATCACAAGCGGCGGAAAGCTTGCGGCACGGCACGTGATCCATGCCGTGGGGCCGGTATATCGCAATGGACATTCGGGAGAGCCGGCACTGTTGCGCAGCGCCTACCAAAGCTGCCTGCGTCTGGCGGAAAGCCACGGCATCAAATCCATTGCTTTTCCGTCAATCAGCACCGGCGCCTATGGATATCCCATAGCTGAAGCCGCGCGGATTGCGCTCACCACCGTCATTGAACATCTTAACGGGCAAACCTGCATAGAGCAGGTGAATTTTGTTCTGTTTAGCGGCACTGATTTTCAAATATATGAATCACTGCTCAAGGAGTTGGCCACAACTGAGCGTTAGTCTTAATTAAATCACGTTATTGCCAGTGCCTGAGAGGAGACATGGTATGTGGAACTATTCGGAAAAAGTAAAAGATCATTTTTATAACCCGCGGAATGTGGGCGAGATTGAAAACCCGGACGGGGTTGGTGAAGAAGGGTCTTTGGCCTGCGGGGATAGTTTGCGTCTGATGTTCAAACTTGATGACCAGGGACGAATCAAAGAGGCGAAGTTTCAGACGTTTGGCTGTGGCAGCGCCATTGCTTCGGCATCAGCGCTGACGGAAATGATTATCGGGAAGACCCTGGAAGAAGCTGAAAAAATAACCAATCAGGATATTGCCGATTATCTGGGAGGACTGCCCATTGAGAAAATGCACTGTTCGGTGATGGGCCGGGAAGCGCTGGAAGCGGCGATTGCCAACTACCGGGGGGAAGACGTGGAAGCGCTCCGGGCGCGAAAGGGAAAAGTTGTTTGTGAATGTTTTGGCGTAACAGACAATGAAATGGTACGGGTAATCAAGGAAAATCGTTTGCGAACCGTTGAAGAGGTTACCCATTATACGAAGGCTGGCGGCGGCTGCCGACGGTGTCATCCCCAGATTGAAAAACTGATTGCCGGTGTTCTGGGCGTTGAACAACAGGAGGCGCCGCGGCCGGTGCAAAAAAAATTGTCCAATATCCAGAAGATTAAACTCATTGAAGAAACCTTAGAAAAAGAAATAAAACCGATGCTGCGCGCCGATGGGGGCGATATTGAACTTATTGATATTGAGGGCAATCGGGTGCTTGTCGCCCTGCGCGGGATGTGTTCGTCGTGTCCCAGCTCCGAATTTACGCTGAAAAAGTATGTGGAAGCGAAGCTCAAGGAGTTTGTCAGCGAAGATATTTTTATCGAGGAGGTGAAACCATGACGCAGCGAACTGTCTATGCGGATAACAATGCCACAACCCAGGTTGCACCTGAAGTCGTTGAGGCAATGATGCCTTTTTTTACGACGCATTATGGCAATCCCTCAAGCATGCACTTCATGGCAATTGAGCCGGAAAAAGCTATCAAACAGGCGCGGGAACAGGTTGCCCAGCTCCTCAACGCCGACCCCACGGAGATAGTCTTCACCTCCTGCGGCACCGAAAGTGATAATGCCGCCATTCGCGGTATCCTGGCTGCTGTGCCGGACAAACGGCACATTATCACGACGCGCGTCGAGCACCCCGCGGTGCGCAATCTTTGTCAATATCTGGGCAAGCAGGGGTACCGGGTTACAGAACTATCAGTAGATAAGCAGGGTCACCTTGATCTTGATGAGCTCCGCGAAACGCTTGACGACGATACTGCCGTGGTAAGCATCATGTGGGCAAATAATGAAACCGGCGTCATCTTCCCGATTGCAGAACTGGCAGAACTGGTAAAAAGTCGCGGCGCCGTATTTCACTGCGATGCAGTTCAGGCTGCAGGCAAACTGCCTATCGACGTTAAAAAAGTGCCGGTTGACCTGATCTCCATTTCCGGCCATAAATTGCACGCCCCCAAGGGAATTGGCGTGCTGTACATCAGAAAGGGCACATACTTCGTCCCGCTGCTCATGGGCGGACACCAGGAACAGGGCCGCCGGGGCGGCACTGAAAATGTTCCCTATATTGTGGGGCTGGGAAAGGCGGCGGAATTGGCCCGTACCTATGTCGGCGAGGAGCAGCAACGGGTCAAGCTGCTCCGAGACCGGCTGGAAAATGAGCTCCTGGAAAAAGCCCTGGATGCCTCCGTTAATGGAGACCGCGCGAACCGTTTACCCAACACCACCAGCATTAGCTTCAAATATATTGAAGGCGAGGCTATTTTGCTGCTGCTGAGCGCTGCAGGCATTGCAGCATCGTCTGGTTCCGCCTGCACGTCGGGTTCGCTTGAACCGTCCCATGTACTGCGCGCTATGGGGGTGCCGTTTACCCGGGTGCACGGCTCGGTTCGTTTCAGTTTGAGTCGCTATAATACAGAGGAAGATGTCAATTATATTGTTGAAAAAATGGTGCCCATCGTAAGGCGTCTCAGAGAGATATCTCCTTTTGGGCGAGAAGAGCTTTATGCCGCAAAATAAATTAGCCCCGATTATCGCGGAAATTTTAGCCACCTATGCCGACGATAAAGGCATCAATCATATTGAAGGGCCTAATCTGCCGTCGCGGGAAGCAGTTGAAGAAATCGTTATCGATCTGTTAAATGTTATATTTCCCGGGTATTATGAGAAATTGGAAATACGGCGCAGCGAGGTTAAACTGTATATCTGGGAGCGCATTGTTTCCATTTACCACAATCTGTCCCGGGAAATTGCCAAGAGCCTTACATCCATACCTGCATTCGCAGAAACGCCTGATGAAGAGTTAACTGCCAGCGCTGTGCAGAAAACCATTGCCTTTCTTCGGCGCATTCCTGAGATACGCAATAAATTAACCGGTGATGTCGGCGCCGCTTTTGACGGCGACCCAGCAGCCAAGAGCTTTGATGAAATTATTCTCTGCTATCCGGGGCTTGCAGCCATAGCCGTGTATCGCATTGCTCATGAGCTCTATCTGCTTGATATCCCGCTTATTCCCCGCATTATGGCGGAATTTGCCCACGGCAAGTCGGGCATTGACATTCATCCGGGCGCGCGTATCGGAAATAATTTTTTTATTGATCACGGCACCGGCGTTGTCATCGGCGAAACAACCGAAATTGGCAATAACGTGCGGATTTATCAGGGGGTAACGCTTGGCGCCTTAAGCTTCAAGAAGGATGAACACGGACGAGTGGTCAAGGGAGGTAAACGTCACCCGACGATAGAAGATAATGTGGTTATTTACGCCGGTGCGACCATTTTGGGGGGAAATACGGTGGTGGGCGAAAACTGTATCATCGGGGGGAATGTGTGGTTATTAGAGTCAGTCCCGCCAAACACCACGGTGACACACCAGCCGCCCCATCTTGTGTATAAGGATCTCTCGCAAACCTCGCGCGAAGACGTGTATATGTATTATATCTAACAGTACTATTCAATTGCTCCTGCCATCTTGAAAATGGGCAAATACATCGCTGCCAGCATAGTGCCCACAGTTCCACCCAGAAAAATCATCATTGCCGGTTCAATGAGCGAAGTAAGTGCTTCCACTGCGGCATCAACTTCCTCATCATAAAAATCAGCAATTTTAATAAGCATGGAATCAAGCGCTCCGGTGGATTCTCCCACCGCAACCATCTGGCAGACCATTGACGGGAAAACCCCGCTTTTCGAAAGAGGCTCCGCAATGGTTTTGCCCTCGCTGATGCTGATCTTGGTTGCGATAATGGCTTCTTCTACAATTTTATTGCCCGAGGTTTTGGCAACAATGTCCAGCCCATCGAGAATCGGCACGCCACTGCTTATCATGGTGCCAAGTGTTCTGCTGAACCGTGCTACCGCTACTTTTTTGAGCAGGATGCCAAAAATAGGAACCCGGAGAGAAAGCCGGTCAAAAAAGTATCTCCCCTTCTCTGTCGCTCTGATTCTGTTCAGCGCGACCCCGGCGCCCACAGCACCGCCGATTAATATCAAAAAGTTTTTTCGCAGAAAACTGCTTAAATCAACCACAGCCTGGGTCAGCGCCGGAAGCTGCCCCCCGAGGCTGCTGAACATTTCCTGAAAAACGGGGATAACAAAAACTAACATAATGATAACGACCACAACGGCAATAACCAAAATTGTCGTAGGATAAACCAGCGCGCCCTTAACTTTTCTCTTCAGTTTTTCATTTTTTTCAATATATGCCGCAAGACGCTGCAAAATAACATCCAACACGCCGCCCAATTCTCCTGCTGCTACTAAATTGGTGTAGAGGGTATCAAACACCTTGGGATGTTTACTTAATGCATCTGCAAACGTTGAACCTGCCTCCACATCGGTTTTTATTTGATTTAAAATCTTTTGAAATGTTTTATTGGGTTCCTGATTTGCCAGAATTTCCAGCCCCTGGATTAAAGGCAGCCCGGCATCGATCATGGTTGAAAGTTGCCGGGTAAAAAGAATGAGGTCTTTGGTTTTAACCTTTGGCTGAAACAGTGCGACATTTGCCAGAAGGTCCTTTGGCTTCTCTTTTATCCAGGTGGGTTGAATATTTTGTTTCCGGAGTAAAAGCATGGCCACCGCTTCATTGGCGGCTTCAATTGACCCCTTTTGCAGCACCCCCTGTGTTGATCTCCCTTCCCATGTAAAAACTGCCATATTGTTTTCCTTCCCTGTGTAGTGTATGAAAGCGCTTGCTCAAAAGCGCTCAGATATTGAGCAGCAGTTGTTTAATCTGTTTTTCGATATTTTCTTAAAAAAATTTAGCACATTACCGGTCTGGCTTGGATCTTCATTAATCATCGCGAACGGTTGTTTTTAACACCTCTTCCAGTGAGGTCACCCCTTCTAACAGTTTTTTAATACCGCTGCGACGCAGGGTTATCATCCCCTGACTGACGGCTTCGCGCTTGATCTCTAAAGCCGAGGCGCCTTGCAGGATGAGTTCCTTGATGGGATCGGTCACGGTGACCACTTCATACAGCGCAATACGGCCCCTATAACCGGTATTATTGCAGGCATCGCAGCCGGTGCCTTTATAGAAAGTAACATTTTTATATTGCTCATATTCTTCAGGGGGTATTCCCAGTTTTGCAAATGCATCTGCAGCAATGGTTATCGGCGCTTTGCATTCTGGACAGATTTTCCGCACTAAACGTTGCGCCACAATAAGATTGATTGCCGAGGAAACCAGAAATGGCTCAATGCCCATGTTGAGGAGGCGGTTAATGGAACTGGGGGCATCATTGGTATGCAGGGTGCTTAATACCAGATGGCCGGTAAGGGCTGCTTTTATGCCAATTTCTGCTGTTTCAAAATCGCGAATTTCACCCACTAAAATTATATCGGGATCCTGGCGCAAGAATGATCTCAGGGCATTCGCAAAGGTAAGGCCAATTTCTTCATGAATCTGCACCTGATTTATGCCTGGGAGGTTGAATTCAACCGGGTCTTCTGCCGTGGAAATGTTATCGCTAATCTTGTTCAGTTCACTCAATGCCGAATAAAGCGTGGTGGTCTTACCACTCCCCGTGGGCCCGGTTACCAGTACCATTCCATATGGTTTGTAAATAGCTTCTTTGAATTCATTGAGCTGGCTTGCTTCAAAGCCAAGCTTGGTCATATCAAGCTGTAAGTTTGATTTATCCAGAAGTCTGAGCACCACCTTTTCACCGAACAAGGTGGGAAGAATCGAAACGCGCACATCCATTTCTTCGCCACGCGCCATTTTTAATTTAATACGCCCATCTTGCGGCAGTCTGCGTTCGGCAATATCCAAGCGAGACATTATTTTCAAACGGGAAACCAGCGCATTTTTCATTTTAAGCGGTGGACGCATGATTTCATAAAGGGTGCCGTCAATCCGAAACCGAATTCTTAAGAATTTTTCATAGGGTTCAATGTGAATGTCGCTGGCTCTTTTTTTGATTGCCTCGGTGAAAATAGCGTTTACCAGTTTGATAACGGGGGCATCCTCGCTTGCTTTCTGCAGGTTGCCAATATCTATGCTTTCTTCCTCCCCGGAAACCTGAAGATCTTCTGCCTCTATTCCCTGTAAAATTGAAGAAAGGCCCTTGGTGGTTCCATAATACATATCAAGCGCTTGGGCCATTGCGGATTCTGAGGTGATCATAGGCTCAATGCGATAACCGGTTAAAAATTTAATATCGTCAATGGCAAAAATGTTTGAGGGATCAACCATGGCGACAATAAGCGTGGAATTGCGCAAAGACACCGGGATTACCTGATATTTTATTGCCACATCATTGGGGATTATTTTAATGACCTCGGGAGAAATTTTGAGCTCTGCAAGATTTACCGAGGGCATGCCATACTGCTTGCTTAAAAACCCGACTAATTCACCCTCTTTAACTAACCCCAGCCGTATCAGGCTATCGCCCAGCTTTCCGCCGGAAGCCTTTTGATCCTCAAGAGCTTTTCCTAACTGTTGAGAAGTGATGAAGTTACTTTTGACAAGAAGTTCGCCAAGCCTTTCTGACATGTAGTACCTCTAACAGGAAATTTTTTATCCATATATCTTTCGTACTATATAATAATAATATTACTAATAAAATGAGAAAATTAATACGGCGGTTTTTCTAAACTTTTCATAAGTTTTCGCCACATAACAATAGAATATTGCGAAATTGAGGGAAAATGCATACCAAAGGCAAGCTAAAAATTATCCATAAAATTCAGCAACCCTTCTCTAAAAAATGCAATGGGTAACAAGGAACCACCAACTGATGAGTGCTGAGGAATTTTCATGCGCCGCCACGCGACCGTCCCGTCCGTGCCGACAACATGACAATCGTCATTACCTTCTGCACTCTGGCGCGTTTTCCCGCCTCAATGAATTCAGAGAAAAGTGCGGTGAAACTGCACAGTGGTTTATGCCACGGTTCAATTCTACGCTTTTCACTGCACGCATGCTACGCGTCTGGTTTTGAACGCTTGTTGTTTAAGGAACGTCTTAAAATCTGAATACAGGACTTTCCCCAAAATTTATTTATCGTTTGGGGTAGAGAGCGCCTGGGGTTTCCTACGCCCCAACACTATGGTTTTTTGCTGTGTTCACGACTCCGCCACCGTGCCTGTTCCGCCGCGGGCAGGCAGCTGTCAGAGCCTTCCACACGGGAAATGCTATGGGGTCTGGCACCATAGAATATAACGGTTGCTGCCGTGCCAGAGGTGCTGGACGGTTATGTTGTGGCTTGCGAAACCCCCAGGCGCTTCTGTTTGCAATTGCCACATGTTATTTCTGCTCGGTGCGTGGTCGCATGCCGCGTGCCGGATTTTAAAAGGCATTTTTTGGGGAACGTCCTCAAAAAACTGAATCGGCTTGACTTTTTGAGGATTCCTCTGCTAATTTATGTAACCCGTGTGTGCTGCCGATACACAAACCACATCATGCACTATCATTGTTACCTGCGAGCTATGTTGCGGTTATACTAAAAGATCATTATGAAAAAAAATATTATCATCGGTTGTCTTATTAGCGCTCTGTTTATGTACCTTGCTGTACGGGGCATTAATTTCTCAGAAGTGGGCAGGAGTTTTCGTTCTGCAAATTATCTCTATACCATCCCCATTATTGTTATCATTGTCTTAGTTCTGTTTTTTCGTTCCTATCGGTGGGGCATAATTCTTGCACCACAGGTGAAATATCCTCAATGGCCGCTGTTTAGCATTACGGCCATCGGGTTTATGACTATTTCTGTTTTGCCGGCCCGTCTTGGCGAGCTTACGCGGCCGCTTCTGGTCAAGCAAAAGAGCGGTGTTCGTATGTCCTCAACCATGGCAACGATTGTGCTGGAACGCGTCTTTGATCTGTTGACGTTAATGGCGGTGCTCGGTATGGTGATATTAATGATGCCTCTGCCGCCAGAGATATTTAAGGCCGGATGCGTGATATTAATAGGGGTCTTATCAATTTTTGGGGTTTTGATTTTGATGGTGGGGAAAAAAGAGTTTTCACTGAAAATTTTCAATCTCCTCTTAAATAGATTGCCGGCCCGAATAGGGGTATTTATCAGAAATCAGCTTCATGCATTTATTGAGGGCTTGGAAATACTTCCTGATGTAAAAAAAACCCTTTATGTAGCGTTGCTTTCAGTTATCATCTGGGGGCTGCTGGCGCTGTCCTGCTACCTCCTGTTTTATTCCTTTCGCTTCGAGCTTTCCTTCCTTAAGGCCTTTGCCCTCACGGTAATTATTGCCATCGGCGTGATGCTTCCCGCCGCACCTGGTTTTGTCGGCAATTATCATTATGCCTGCGTGCTGGGGCTGAAGTTCTTCGGGATAAACGAAGCCGCCGCATTATCTTATTCCATCGTTCTCCATTTTTTACAAATCCTGCCGGTGGTCGTAATTGGCCTTGGATTATTGCCATCCCAGAAAATTTCTTTGCCCGATTTTATCAAAAAGGAAACAAAGGCAATGGAACAACATGACGATTTGACGTCCTGAGGAAATTATGGGTCGCAAGCACCGTGATAACGAACCGCGTGACGCGCGGCCCTGATGCTAATCGTTTGGTTTTGATGGTGGTTTTTCGGTCTTTGACGATGCAGAGTTCTCGGCAGGTTTTTTCGCCTCTGCACTGTTTGCCTTGTTTAATTTACCCCCTGCTTTGCCACTGTCCGCACGCGCGTAATCAGTAACATACCAGCCCGTTCCCTTTAATTGAAAAGAACAATTTGAGATAAGTTTGGTTACGTCCCCCAAACAGTTCTTACATTTTTTCAGCGGTTCATCGTTTGCGCTTTGAAAAACCTCGTATATTTTACCACATTGCCTGCACTGATATTCATAGATTGGCACCTTCTAATCCTCCTGCGAGAAAAACCAGTTACCTTGATATTAATCATCAGTAACAAATTGTCAACAGATGAATCATATGAGACGCGCGCCCGGCGCTGAGAACATCCCCAGCATCAAAGCCAAGCCGCCACTTATCCTTCCAGCCCGGAAAAGCTGGCGAAAAAAATCGCCAGGAAAAACTGTTACGATACTTTAGCCCTGTATTCAGCCAGCAGCTTACCGTACAGGGACATTTGCTGCTGAACCATACGCTCAATGGCAAACTCTTCTACCATCCGATAACTTTGGAGCCCCATTCTCCTTCGATGAGCGGGGTTTTTTATCAAATCTATCGTTTTGTGAGCGATACCGAGGACATCGCCTGGGGCAAGAAGAAAGCCATTCACGCCATCTTTGATAGCCTCCGGCGCACCATCCACCCGGGTCGCCACAATCGGGACTCCTGCTGCCATGGCCTCCGGGAAAACGCGAGGGAGACCTTCCCATCGTGAAGTTAATACCAGGACATCAGTGGCATTGAGAATTTCTGGAATATCGTTTCGCCACCCCAGCACATACAGGCAATGCCGGAGCCCACGCTGTGTTATTTCATCCTCAACCGCTTCTCGGAGTTCGCCATCGCCGACCAGAAGAAAATAGGTCTGCGGAAGCTCTCGGGAAACATACCCGCACACGCGAATAAAATCAAGAGGGGCTTTTTGCGGTTTGAGGCAGGCAATCATGGCAACGACCGGCGCCGTTTCCGGAATGCCTAAAGACTTTCGAAATTCGGTTCTCGAAAGCCGGGGATTTTGCACGCGCTTTATATCAATCCCGCTGCGAATAACCACTGCTTTTTGAGGGGAAAACAGAGAAAGATCAATGCCTTTTTGACGGTTAGCGACAGAAACCGCGATAAATTTTGTAGTAACCAGAGCGGCCAATTTTTCTAACCATATAAAAAAAGATTTCACCAGTGGCGGTTGACCGTCATGAAATCCAAATCCATGAATTGAATGAATAATTATCGGCGTTGACATCCACCAGGCAGCCCAGCGTCCCAGGATGCCTGCTTTGGAACTATGGGTATGGACTATCATCGGCGCAGATACAGGGCTCAGTGCCGCAATTTTTTTAATAAGCCGACAGAGCTGCAAAAAGGCTTTTATATCCTTAACCGGTCTGATTTCTCTGACCAGATCCTTGGCAATAAAAATGTTTGGAAAGGTGCGCGCCTCGTTATACAGTTCGCCGCCGCGTCCGGTGATGAGATATGGAATAAACTGCTGGCTATCCAAATGAGTCACTGTGTAGAGGGTGTTTTGTTGTGCTCCGCCCAGTTCCATTTTGGTGATGATATGGATTACTTTTGCGCGCTCCATGGGGATTATCTACTGAGAGAGTGCTTTAATCGCCGGGGAAAAAGGTGCACTGACATGATCACATTGCTCTTCACGTAACGTCATTTACAATGACATATTAATTTTTTTTAGAAAAATAGCCACCACCAGGCCGCTGGTTATTACGATCAGAATAATGCTCAGAGCAGCTATATTTGATGGCACTAAAACCATTATCATCGCTAATAAGCCCAGCATCAAACTCGCCGCATAGCTCAGCATCACGGTCTGTTCAGTAGAAAACCGCCATTTTCTGAGCCGCAGGGCGAAGTGGTCAGGACTTCCGTAGATTATCGGCATGCCGCGCCGCCAGCGAATATAACTAACAAAAACAGTATCAAAAATAGGGATGCCAAAGATAATGAGGGGTGATAGACAGGCAACGCTATTATGCGCAGTATAAGACCCAATCATGGAAAGAGACCCCAGTATTATGCCGATAAAAAGACTTCCCGTGTCCCCCAGATAGATTTTCGCCGGTTCAAAATTATAGCGCAGAAAGCCGAGCAACGATCCGGCAAGCGCAATCGTGAGAACAGCGATTACCTCATGATGATTGATAACCGCTACGGCAAAAAGGACCATTGATATCAGACACCCGATACCGGCAGCAAGGCCATCCATGACATCAATAATATTAAACGCGTTCGTTATTATCATCAGCCAAAAAAAGGAAAGAAAAATATTCAGCCACAGGGGAAGAAAGATAAGCTTGATATAAATGCCAGATTTTAGCAAAACGAAAATTGCAATGACCTGACCGAAAAATTTTACTTTTGGTGGCAGTACCTTAAAATCATCGATGATACCAAGAATCACGATAATAGTTCCTGCAAGCAAAATGCCGAGTATTTCTCGGTTAAAATCAAACGTGAGCGCCAGGGTCATGATAACCGCAAGATACACGGCAATTCCTCCCAGATAGGCGACGGGCTGCTTGTGGTTCTTAAGCTTGCCGTCGGGGCGATCAACGATATCATACAGCAGCGCCCCTTTACGTACGATCGGCGTGATGTATAACGCAAGGCTCAAAGACAGGATAAAAGCAAAAAGATATACCCACATAAACAGTCGTTAAACGAATGTGTGCATGGCGTTGCAACAGCAAAAAGCCGGGTGACTCAAAAGAGATAAGTCACCCGCCCCTCATGTTAGGGGCTCCCCGTGCGATTTCTATTGAGCAGCCAGTAATAATAATCCTCTGTTTGCTTGACGGTTGTCTCAATGCGGAACTTCTGTTGAGCCTGTTCAAATGCTGCGCTGCCCATTTGTTGTAAAAGCGAATTATTGCCAATGAGTTTGAGGACCGCCTCAGCCAACGCCTGCGGGTCTCCTGGTTTGAATAAGAGCCCCGTTTTTCCATCCACCACCACTTCGTCCATCCCCGCAATATGCGACGCAATGACTGGCCGGCCGGCCGCCATGGCCTCAAGGATGACATTGGGCATGCCTTCCCACAGTGAAGGAACAATCACCACGTCTATCTGGGGTAATATCCGATAGGCATCCGCTACCACCCCTAAAAAGTGGACATGCTTTTCTAACCCCAAATTTTTTGTTGCGCGTTTCAGACGGTCTTTTTCTTCCCCGTCGCCGCAGCAAACCACATGCGTGGTGGGTGCGTGCCGGAGAATAATGGGTAATGCCTCAATCAGAATGATGTGCCCCTTCTGTTTATGAAACCGGCCGACAACACCCAACAGCACGTCGTCCACGGCAAGGTTGAGCATGACTCTTAAAGACGGGGTTTCACGAAATTCCCTGTCGCAGGTAATGCCGTTGTATATGGTGACTATTCTTGCGGGCGCAATGTTTACGTGCCGCACCGTGTAGTCTCGCACCGCCTCAGAAACGGCAAGATAATGGGTTGTGAGCGAAGCAGTCAAACGGTCAATATACTGTTTAACGGGCTGGTGTTCTATCACCCGGATAGAGGAGATGATAATGGGAACCCGCGCGATGCGTCCCGCAAATCTGCCTAACATATTTGCCCGAAAAAGCAAACAGTGAAGTATCGTTGGCGATAGTCTGCGAATCAGTTTGATGAGACGAAGCAGCGCAATAATAAAATTCCCAACCGCTACGAATCCCCCGCGCTCAGAAAGCATAAGCGAATAAAATCCGTCGGCTTCAACGGCAATGGCATTTGCAAAAGCACCAGGTTTTTTTACCGAACACACATAAACCCGAAACCTTTTCCGGTCTATTCGTCTGATTAATTCCAAGAGTGCTTTTTCTGTTCCGCCAACATTAGTGCTGGTAATAAGATAGAGTATGGTGATGGAGGTTTCCATTGCTACATGCCGGTCACGCTTCGTTTATCAATAAACATCCGAAACCATAATTCCAGAAATAAGAGTGTCCAAATCCGATAGCTATGATCGGCGCGTTTTGACAAGTGCTCATCAATGAGCATACGCACCGCTTGTTCTTTAAACAGACCGCGCTCAATACTTCGTTTGTCCAGAAGAATCTGGCAGGCTGCGTCTTTCAGCTCCGTGCGCAGCCACCGATCAATGGGCACGCCGAACCCCATTTTTTTTCGGGTGAGGATCGTGTCAGGCAGTTCAGTGGCAAAGGCTTTTTTCAGCAGATATTTGGACTGAATGCCATTAAGTTTGTAGTGCGGCGGAAGAGCCGCGGCAAACTCCATCAGTTTATGATCCAAAAAAGGAGAACGGGCTTCCAGAGAATGTGCCATCGCGGCAATATCTACCTTCACCAGCAGATCATCGGGCAGATAGGTCATGACATCGACGAACAGGGTTCGATCTAAAAAACGGTCGCCATCGGCTTTGTGATACCAGTTTACAATCAGGTCAATTGAATCAATGGCGGCGACTTTGTCTGCAAAGGCCGGCGTATAGAGATCGTTTTTCATCTCGTTATCAAAGCCGCAAATCCAGCGCACATACCGCCGCTCTGGCTGTTCTGAAATGCCGTTGACAAACCTTTTAAGCCGGCGAAAAAAGCTTCTGCGGTTTTCCTGGTGCGGAATACACGCAAGGAATTTTTTTATGATATGTTCGCGCACCAGCGGCGGAACTTTTTCATAATAACTGGCCAACTTATCGGCGATATAGCGCTCATAGCCGGCAAAGGACTCATCACCGCCGTCGCCATTTAATGCCACCGTTACATGCTGACGGGTAAGCTGGGCAACATAATACGTGGGAATTGCAGATGAATCAGCAAACGGCTCATTATAATGCCACACCAGTTTCGGCAGAATGCGTACCGCGTCAGGTTTGACAATAAATTCAGTATGTTCAGTATTAAATTTTTTTGCCACCACGGCCGCAAACGGGATCTCGTTATATTCAGACTCATGAAACCCGATCGAAAACGTTTTGATGGGACGATTGGTGAGCTGGCTCATGACTGCAACCGTGGCACTGGAATCAATGCCCCCGCTTAAAAAAGCGCCTAATGGTACATCGCTTCGCAGTCTGATTTTAACAGCTTCGGTAAAGAGCGCCCTGAACTGATCAATATAATCGCGCAGGTGAGGAAAAATCAGTTTATGCCTATAGGAAAGGTGCCAGTATTTGCGCATGGCTATCGTACCGTGCTGCACAATGAGGCTGTGCGCTGGCGGAAGTTTGCGTATCGCCTTGAATATGGTCCATGGACTTGGCACGTATTGATATGTCAGGTAATGATGGAGGGCTTCATAATCAACCTCCACGGGAACCGACGGGTCCTGAAGAATGGCTTTTATTTCCGAGCCAAAAATAATTGCCTCACCGGTGACCGCATATACCAGCGGTTTTTTACCAACCCGGTCTCTTGCTAATAACAGGCGCTGTTTTTTTACGTCCCAAATAGCGAAGGCAAACATTCCTCGCAAACTATCAAGACAGTCCGTATCCTTTTCTTCATACAGATGAATAATGGTTTCCGTATCGGTTTGAGAAGTAAAAATATGACCCTTGGCCTGCAGTTCGGCACGCAACTCTTCAAAGTTATAAATTTCACCATTAAAAACAATCCAGATGCTGCCATCTTCATTAGACATGGGCTGGTGCCCAGCAGGGGAAATATCAATGATGCTTAAGCGCTGATGGCCAATACCTGCCGGGCCGTCGATATAAACGCCCTGGTCATCCGGCCCTCGATGCTTCAATACCGAAGCCATCGCTTCAATGATAGGTCTCTCTGCTTTATGATGCGGATTAAAATACACTTTTCCGCAGATGCCACACATAGTTTCAGCCTGCCTTTTTTACCCTCCTGGGTGGACAAAAAGGAGGTATGGTAAACGAAATAATGCGCATCCTAATAGATTCCCTTGAAAAACTTCTCGCGCCGGATTACAGTAAGTATCGGTTGTTTTATACACGCACCACCGTTATGTAAATATGATGTAAACGCAGCTTAGCGTGTTACGCTTTATATGTCAAATATAGCTTCACCAGGACCTTGGCCGGTTTTATGCCCGGCAAGCCCCGCTTGGTAAGCGGGGTCAAAAGACATTATTTGAAAAGAATGGAGCTCCGGGAAGCCCCCGCCTGGTAGGCACGGAGCTTCACGAACAATTTGTTCTGAACTTTAGGCACACCGCATGAGCGCCAGCAAATCGAACCACGGCAAGCTAACAATGCAACTAATCACGGAGCGCAAGAATATCTGGTGGCGCAGCTGCGGTCCCCGGTGGACCAGGAATGTTGAGGTGAGCCCATGACCCCGAAAACCCCGTCACAAGAAAAAATTGCAAGGGGTGTATTGTATATTGTTTCCACCCCCATCGGTAATCTGGAAGATATCACCCTGAGGGCGTTGCGGATACTCAAGGAAGTGGATCTTATTTGTGCAGAAGATACGCGCAAAACCCGGATACTATTACATCATTTTCACATTACTACCCCGCTCACCAGCTTTTATGATCATAATGAGCGATATAAAACCCCTCTGATTATTCAAAAACTAAAAGAAGGACAGAACATAGCCCTGGTTTCGGAAGCAGGAACGCCGACTATTTCTGATCCTGGCTACCGTATTATTAATAGTGCACTTCGTGAAGCGATACCCGTGGTCCCGGTTCCCGGGCCATCCGCAGCCATTGCCGCTTTAAGTATCGCGGGTCTTCCCGTGCATCGGTTTGTATTTGAAGGTTTTCTGCCGTCAAAACCCGGAAAAAGGAAAAATGTATTGCATAAACTAAGCAAAGAAGAACGGACAATCATTTTTTATGAATCACCGCACCGGATCGTAAGAACCCTGCGTGATTTAATAGATATCTTTGGGAAGGACAGACTAGCTACAATATGCCGAGAGTTAACCAAGGTTTATGAGGAAAGAATTTCTGGCTCGTTATCTATGCTTCTTGCCATTATCGAAAAAAATCCGATAAAAGGAGAAATTACGCTTGTCGTTGAGGGTTACAAAAGCACCACATGACACGATTATTGACACCAGGCATCCATCATGATACGTTTCATTCGGTGCATGAAACGATAAAACTGCGGTCATTGTATCGGGATAGAACACCATGTATAAAAATCAGTTACTGAAAGGAATTGGTGCCTCACCGGGGATTGCGATAGGCAAAGTATTTCTGGTAAATCGCGACCACTTTGAGCTTTCCCATTACCACATCTCTACTGAGGAAGAAATTGCAAAGGAGATAGAACGCGTTAAACAAGCCATTGCTACGTCCCGGGAACAGCTGTTAAAAGCTAAAAAGGATATTAACAAAAAGAAATTCAAAGAAGCCCAGTACATCCTTGATACGCATATTTTGCTTCTGCAGGACAAAGTTCTCATTGAGAATACGATTAAAACAATTAAGCATGAAAAAATAGATGCTGCGCTGGCCATCAGAAAAACCTTTGATGTGCTGCGCAAGCATTTGGCAAATATTAATGATGAATATATGCAGGAGAGAACCAGCGATATAGATTATATTGAGCAGCGAATTTTAAGAAACTTGGCTGGCATTAAAAGCGATATTATCACCGCAAGCAAAGAAAAAATTATCATCGTGGCCAATGATTTATCACCGGCAGATACGGTTAATCTTAATGTGAATGAAGTGATTGGGTTTGCCATTGATTGCGGCGGGAAAACCTCTCATACGGCAATTATTGCGCGGGCACTCAAGATTCCTGCTGTTGTCGGCTTGAAGGACATAACCAGTGCCGTTAAGACCGGCGATACGCTGATTATTGACGGTATCCATGGCGTGGTAATCATTAATCCAGCACCGGACAAGATCATTCAGTATCATAAGCAGAAATTGCAGTATGATGAATTTGAAATGGGACTCCTTAAATACCGCAATTTGCCTGCCGAGACATATGATGGTTACCGGATCAAACTATTAGCCAATATCGAAATTATGGAAGAACTTCCTTCCGTGAAGGATTACGGTGCAGAAGGCATTGGTCTTTACCGGACCGAATTTCTTTTTTTAAACAGAAAGGATCTTCCCTCTGAAAAAGAGCAGTTTGAAATTTACAAAAAAGTAACGGAGGCGATTGCGCCTCACCCGGTGACCATCAGAACGTTGGATATCGGCGGCGACAAATTTATGTCGCAAATTGATGTTGCTGAGGAAATGAATCCGGTTATGGGGCTGCGCGCAATTCGTTTTTGTCTCAGAGAGGTGGGTATTTTCAAAACGCAGCTTAGAGCTATTCTCAGGGCGAGCGCCTTCGGCAAAGTAAAAATCCTCTTCCCCATGATTTCCGGTATCGAGGAGGTGTGGCAAACAAAAAAAATTCTTGCGGCAGTGAAGGAAGAATTGGCGGCGGAAAAAAATCCTTTTGATCCCAATATTGAAATTGGCATTATGGTAGAAGTGCCGTCTGCAGGTGCAATCGCTGATCTGCTGGCCAGAGAAGTTAATTTTTTCAGCATTGGCACGAATGATCTTATCCAATATACCTTAGCTATTGACCGCGTTAATGAGCAGGTTTCCTATCTTTATGAGCCCTTGCATCCGGCCGTATTGCGGCTCATTCGCAGCATTATCCAGGCGGCTCATCAGAATGGGATAACGGTTGCGATGTGCGGCGAAATGGCGGGAGAGCCGTTTTATCTGCCCGTGCTTGTGGGATTAGGCATAGATGAACTGAGCATGAACGTGCTGGCGTTGCCGCGGGTCAAGACCAGCGTGCGATCATTGTCTTATGCAGAGTGCAAATCTATAACTGAAGATGTTTTTGAGCTGCGAACGGCGCAGGAAATTGAAGCCAGATTGAAAAAGGCCGCACAGAAAACCTATGGCCGACAGTTGAAGTATTTTGATGGCATAATGCCAAGTTTGCCAACTCAGACGGGAATCTTGAAAAATTATAAACATAAACACCGCGCATCACTATAAAGGGCGGTTTTTTATACTTGCTGTAACCTGAGCAACACGCCAGCAAAAAAGGCTCGTTCAAGGTGACGAGCCTTTTTTGCAAAAGAATTGACCGGGTTCTGTTTACGCAACCTTTATTGCTGCCCGGACACAATATATCAAGCACGACTGGCAACCACAGCAGTGCGTAGGAAGAATATGAGATTTGATCTCGTCGTTGCGTTCCTCCAGTTGAATTGCCCCAATCGGACATTCATCCACGCAGGCGCCGCAGCCGATACACAGTTCTTCATCCACTTCCGGATAATCTCGGTAACTGGGGGATACATCAAAAAACTGGGCAGGAAGATTCAACTGGTTTTGAAAGCGATTGAGCATAAATTCTGGGGCATAGGGATTCCCAGACTTCTTGCATAATTTAAACTTCAGTTCCCGGTTCCAGTTCTCAATGATCCTCTCCCAGCCAATAACGGCAACGCCGTCGGGGGTAATCTCTGCCGCGCTGTCAACATCGCGCACCTTGATGATGCCGGTCGGGCAGATAAAAGCACAGGATCCGCAGCCAATGCACTCTTCGGCGGTCAGATGAAAAGGACTGTCAACTTTTTTCTCCTTGCCGCTGCCCACGAAACCAATGGCGCCTGCCTGCACCACTTCGTGGCAGGCACGCACACATAAACCGCACAGAATGCAATACTCGTTTTCAAGGCGCAAGCACATATCAACTTTTTCAATCTCATATTCTGCAGCAAGTTCTTTTATAATTTTTACATTCGGACAGCGGGCCAGCAAAAGGTGCAAAACCAGCTTGCGCGCCTCAATGACATTGGGGGAAGTGGTGTTTACCTCGATCCCTTCTGCAACCGGGTAGGTACAGGAGGTCTCCAGCGTCGTAACGCCGCCCGTTTTTACTTCTACCACACACAGCCGGCATGCGCCGTAGGGTTTGAGCGCATCATTTGAGCACAGGGTGGGGATTTCAAAACCGTGTTCCCGAGCAACTTCCAGCACCGTTTGTTTTTCCGTGGCCTTGATCTTTTTTCCATTAATCACCATTGTTACCATAAACGAGGCACCTCTGTATGAGCTGAATTAATGAAAATGTTCATTCCTATGTCCTGTTACCTATCATAAATAATAATGTGATTCAAACAAAAAATGTCCTCAAAAACTAATATAATTTGCGCAATAGTGTGGTTCGTTGCTTCATAGGCACCATACCTTTGTGGGACATGCTACCTAACGGAATTACCCTTTCATCACCCCCAAAGGCCGCAGTTTTACAACCTTCTTGCCAATGCCCGCATTATGGACTATTTCTACCACTTGGCTTACATCCTTATAGGCATCAGGAATTTCTTCAACCAGTGTTTCTCTGCCGGAGGCGCGTACATAAATTCCCCGGTGTTCCATTTCCTGAACAATAGACCGTCCTTTGGCCGCTTTTATTGCCTGATGCCTGCTCATGAGCCTGCCTGCGCCATGACAACAACTCCCAAAGGTCTCGTCCATCGCTTTTTCCGTGCCTACCAGCACATAGGAGTAACGCCCCATATCGCCCGGTATCAAAACCGGCTGCCCGGTTTCCTTAAAGTCGGCTGGCACCTGCGGATGATGAGCGGCAAAAGCGCGTGTTGCTCCTTTGCGATGAATACATACCTGCTTCTGTTTTCCACCGACCCGATGAGATTCAATTTTTGCGATGTTGTGGCAGACATCATATACCAGTTGTATCTGCAGGGCCTTGGGGCTTGCACGCAGCACCTTTTCAAAGCTCTCGCGCACCCAGTGACTCATCATTTGCCGGTTGGCAAAGGCATAATTGGCGGCGCAAGCCATTGCCGAAAGGTAATTGCTGCCTTCGGGAGATCGTATGGGAGCACAGCAAAGCTGTTTATCCGGCAGCGTTATGCCGTATTTCTGCGACGCTTTCAGCATAATTTTAATAAAATCATCGCAAATCTGGTAACCAAGCCCTCGGGAACCGGAATGGATGGTGATCGTAATAATATCCTTCCCGAGTCCCAAGGCCGTTGCAATAACAGCGTCATACACCTCTTCGACATAAGCAATTTCTACAAAATGGTTACCAGATCCAAGCGTTCCAAGCTGCGGTCGGCCACGTTCCAGCGCATGACCCGAAATTATGTCCGGGTCAGCGTCGGGAATAAGCCCGCCTTCTTCTATGTGTAATAAATCCTCGGGATATCCAAATCCCTTTTCAACTGCCCAGCGCGCTCCCTTCATAAAAATGTTTTTCTCATCGTCTGTGCTCAACTTCAGATCCTTGCGTTTGGAGCCAACCCCTGAGGGTATATTAATAAAGAGCGAATCTACCAGGTCTTTTATGTTTCCCGCAATCTCCGTTCTGGTGAGCACGGTTTTCATCAACCGCACGCCGCAGTTGATATCATAACCGACGCCGCCAGGCGAAACCACGCCTTGGTCCATATCAAAGGCAGCGACCCCGCCGATGGGAAACCCGTAACCCCAATGGATGTCCGGCATGGCAAGAGAATTGCCAACAATGCCCGGCAGACAGGCCACATTTGCCACCTGTTGCAAGCTTTGGTCTTGTTCCAGGTGCGGTACCATTGCCGCATCCGCATAGACAATGCCATCGGTTTTCATATCTCCTTGTTTCGGGATGCGCAATCGGTATGGATCAATCCGCTCTAATGATAATGCGCCTTTGTCAGTCATACAATGCTCCTGGGAACAATGGTCTTTTCCCGGTTTTAACCCGCGGGAAAATAATATGATTCCAGCTAAAAGGTATGGCGAATGTTCTAAACATCTATCACGATGGTTGCCTTCCAGAGGCCCTGTTCATAATGAACCGCTAAGTTATGATAGGTTATCGCTTTGACTTCAGTTTTTATTATATGCCGGTTTTCCTGAAAAATTTCTCCATGCAGCTCTCCGTCTAAATTTTGCTCAGTAATGGATTGTATATGAAATGAATGCCCCAGCAAAAGCTCAGTAGCATGGAGATACAGAAGTCTGCTCAACCACTCCACCAGCAGCTCATCAACAGTTTCCCGACGAAGGTGAATGTGCCGAATCGTGCAATCGCGGACTTGTGAAATATCTGTTATAATATCAAATAAAGCCAGTCCGGCATTTTCAAAGAGCGTCGCGAGGCTCCGGCCAAAAACACGAATGCCAATATCCGCCGTGTGATTAAAAAATTCATACTGTTTCAAACTGCTATTACCCTTCCCTGCGGCTTCTGAACAGGTGTTACCAGAGAGCCGGTGAAACCGCTGTGACGAGCAAAAAACCGATTATCCCTTGATTGCAACAATCGTAATGCCGGCACCTCCTGCCGTCATATCCCCTGAAACAAACGAAGAAACGCAGCGATGGTTTTTCAAATAATTCTGGATAGCCTTCTTAAGACGGCCCGTGCCGACACCGTGGACGATTTCAAGCCGATCAACTCCTTGAACCAATGCTTGGTCTAAGGCCCGGTCTACTATCGGCAGCGCTTCATCAACGCGGAGACCAACGACGGTAACTTTGCCAACCGGTGTGCTTGCATGTTGTTGCACGTGAACCCGTGGTCTGCCTCTCGGGATTGTTTGCGGGGGCAGGTCGTGATTAATACGTTGGAGATCGCTGAATGCAGCCCCCACTTTCATCGTCCCGATTATTATTTCTGCGCGCTGTTCTTTCGCCTGGACTGATGCAACAATGCCGGTTTTTTGCAGCGATACAACGCTCACGCTCTCTCCTACGGACAGGTCAGAAATGGTTTCTCTCGGGGAGAGGCTTTTGGGAACATGTGCAAGTAATTTTTTTTTGACCTTTTGAAAAGCCTCCTTCATCTGGTCCGGGCGAATATCTGTTTGTCGTTTCCCTGCCGCAATAATCTTCAAGAGCTCCTTTTCACCCTCTCTCAGTACTTGCCGTGCTTCCCGCTCAAACTCTTTTAAAATGTGATCCTTGCGGGTTCTGATTTGGTCCAAAAAAGCGCAAGCCGTTTTTTCGTAGTCCGTCATTTGGTTTTTCATCGCCCGAAACTCTTGTTGCCGGGCATACAGTTCCTGGCGGGAGCGTTCCAGCCCGGTCATCAATTCGCGGACCTCGCTGTCTGTACGATCCTGATAAAGCCGGGCCCGCTGCAGAATTTTTTCTGATAACCCGAGTTGCTGTGCCATGGCAAAGGCATTACTCAAGCCGGGCAACCCGTATATAAGCTGATAACACGGTTTTAGGGTTTGCGGATCAAAGGCTACCGAAACATTCTGCACGTCTGAATGGCGGTAGGCATAGGTTTTGAGAAGCGCCAGATGGGTGGTAATCACAGTAAAGCAGCCCTGTTCCCGGAGGAAATCAAGAATGCCCAGCGCCAGCGCCGCTCCTTCCGCGGGATCGGTGCCCGAGCCTATTTCATCAAGCAATACCATGGCTGATCCGCGGACTTGCCGCACGATCTGATCAATTCGTCGTATGTGCGCCGAAAAGGTGCTCAGGTTTGTTTCTATGTTTTGCTCATCGCCGATGTCGGCGTATATAGATTTATAGACGCACAGCGTGCTTCCATCGCTGACCGGTATATGCATCCCCGCCTGCGCCATTACCGTCAGCAGTCCCAAAGTCTTAAGGGCTACCGTTTTTCCTCCGGCATTTGCACCGGTAATGACCAGCGTTGTGGTTTCAGCCGGTTTTATCAAATCAATGGGCACCACCCCCGGGCGATTAAATTCCCAGTGCCCACAGGCAGCCTTTTCAGTGGTAGTTTGTGGAAATGGTGACTCAGCCGGCGTCATGTTTGAAACAAATTGGGCCAGCAACATCGGGTGCCGGCACTGCCTGAGATCAACAACGCCAGTTACATCTAAAACCGGTGCACAGGCCTTGAGCGCTTTACTAAAAAGTGCTTTCGCGTAAATCACATCCAACCGTTCGAGGATGTCAAGATCCAACAAGATTTCTCTCTGGTGGATATTTACCAGCTGAGTCAGTTGGGTTAATATGGTAATAATTTCAAATGCTTCCTCCTGCCGGGTAATCTGCAGCTCATTGTTTAAATTCACCACTGAGAACGGCTCAATAAAAAATGTTGCCTTGCTCTGGGATTGATCATGTACCACGCCGGGCACTGCGCTCTGGCTATCGGTACGAACGAGCACCACGTAGCGGTTATTTCTGATGGTTATAAGATCCTCCTGAAAGACATGCTTGAGCAGTACATCGGCAACCATGTGTTCCAAAATATGAAGAATGCGGCTTCTGATGCTCTTCATGCGCATTCTAATGCGCGCCAGTTCGCGGCTTGCGGTATCAAGTATGTCGCCCTGTGGCGAAAAGCTTTGTTGCAGGCGGTTTTCTAATTCCGGTAGCAGGATAAGCTGTTTGGTAATTGTGTGCAGGCGTGGACAGGTTTGGGCAAATTCGGCAAAAAATGACCGAACATTGCGAGCGACATTGATGGTCTCCTGTATCTGTCGCAATTCCTGCACCTCCAGATACATGTTGGGAATCCGCGCCCGCTCAACAGCACCGGCAATATCATGCACCCCGCGAATGGGGATGACTCCATTCCGTTCTACAACCTGTTTCATTTCTGTAACCTCGGCAAGCTGGTCGGCAATGAGGCTCGGGTCATGAAGGGGAACGAGGCGTGCGCATTGCTTTTTTCCGCCTGGCGAGGTAGCGAAAGACTGCAGGAAGGTCAGGATTTTATCAAATTCAAGGACGCGAAGTGAATGCTCATCCATATAACATTTTCTTGTTTACAACAGAAATTCTGCAATGTATTTTAAAAAAAACAAAATCTACAACCATGTATCATGTGTGCATGACCGTGTCAAGCGCCGCTCCCAGAGCCTTTTCCCGGGCGGATGCAGCCGACAACGGTAATCGGTAACGAAGGAGCAGAAGGGATTATCTATGCATATTTCAGTGCCTCTTGAGTTAGTGGAAAAAGCCGTCAAAAATTTTCAGCGCGAAATTCGCAGGAAAAAGGATCAGGTGCCACCCTCGCCGGCCAAAGTAATTACGATTTCCCGGCAAGCGGGCTGCAGCGATAAAAAAATTGCGGCGCTGCTCAACAAATGGTTGGGTTGGCCGGTTTGGGACAAGGAAATACTTGATGTTCTTGCGAACCAATCCCATCTTGGCTATCAGAAAAAAATGTTTGAAAGCATGGACGAAAAGGCTCAGGATAACATTGAATCAATGGTGGCCTTTATGTTTGGCCACAAAGATAAAAATGCATATTTGTATTTGCTCCCCAAAGCAATTTTTCTGATTGCACAAAATAATGCGATCATTGTCGGCCGCGGCGCGCATTTGTTTCTTCCCCAGTCGCTTAAAATACGGTTGAAGGCGTCCTTTTCAACCCGGGTTGAAAATGTCATGCATGGGGAGGGATTAAGCCAAAGAGCGGCGCAGGAACACATCAGGGCACTCGAATCTGAACGGGAAGCATTTATAAAAGAGGTCTGTCGCAGGGTGAGAAAACCGTATGGCGAGTCAAAAAACCACCTGCCCTTTGACCTTGAAATAAATACCGATGTCTTTGGTGTTGCCGGAACAGCATTGCTAATTCTGATTGCCGCCGTTTATAAATTCCATCTACCCATTGACTTTTCTGACATAGTTCGGGAAGTTCTCACCAGCTAACAATATCAGATCAGTAACAACGTTACGGCCGTGCCAGCAACCAGCATCGCAGCAAAAACGGGCAATGCCGCACGCCGCAGCTGGGGCGAACCGGTCGCCGTGATCAAGGCTTTGAGCGCGGTATTCGTGAGTGCTGCGATAATAATACCGTGTCCGGCGACGGTCACGACGATAGTGCTTCCTTCGAGTCGGGACAGCGAGAGGGTTATGGCATCAACATCAGTAAGTCCGGTCAGGAAGCTTGAGACATACACCCCAGTCGTTCCAAAATAAACTTGCGCGGCCTTTGCTATAAAAATAATAACGCCGAATAATAGGCCAAACTGCATTGCCTGCCCTAATGCCAAGGGATTGGAAATTTCCACGGTGGCTGTGCCTGCTTCCGCGATGGTTTGTCTTATCTTAAAAAACCATACATAGGCTGCTCCCAGCACGCCGGCAAGGCAGGCGCTGACGATGGGTAGCACCAACAGTCTGCCCAGCGCTGGGTTGATGGAAAAAGTTAACACCAGAACGCGGATAAACATAATGGATGAAGCCAGTATAATACCCAGGCCGCATTCCGTGCCGAGTCCCTTGTCGCTGCGACTGCGCCGTGAAAAGCTTATTGCCAGGGCGGTGCTTGAGCCAATGCCGCCAATCAGTCCAGCAAGTCCCATCCCCTGTTGCGAACCAAAAATTTTTATCAGCACATATCCAATGAGGTTTAACCCGGCGATCAAAATGACAAAGAGCCATATGTCACGAAAATTTATTACGTTCAGAGGGCCGTATGTTTTATCCGGCAACACCGGCAAAACAATCAGGGTGATGACCGCAAATTGCAGTGCTGCAGTGAGGTCTTGCTGCCCAATCCGGTGCGCCAGTCCTTCAAGGGGTTTTTTGGCAGCAAGCAGCAGCACGGTAACAACCGCAAGCGCAGAGGCGAGCCCCATCATTTGCCACCAGACCAGGGCGCCAAAAAGAAACGCAAGGAGAGAAGAAATTTCAGTGGTTATGCCTGGTGAATCTGCCGAGCTAATAAATAATGCGGCGGAAACAATAAATCCAGCCAAGACGACAAAGGCGGCGACAAAAATCCAGGGAATAAATATATCGCTCATCATCGCGGTAAGACATCCAAGCATGCTGATAAGCGGAAAGGTTCGGATACCGGCAAAGCTGCCGGTTTTTTCCATTTCGCGCTCTACACCGATAAACAAGCCAAGTGCCAACGCGATTGCGTAACGATGAAAGAGAACCTGGAGTTCAGGAATTTCTGTCATAAGGGACTGTAGTGTTCCATCAAGAATACATATTTCACAGTATAATTTATTTCACTGCGGGTTGCAAAAGAATTGCAGTGTTCTGGCGCGAAAAACCTTCCCGGGTAGTTCGGCAGTTACTTTTGTCCATTTTCGAACAAAAACAGCCCCGCCCTCACGCAACGAAATAACTCTATATATTCAACCTATTAAAATTCCTTTTTTTATTATTCCCTGCAATAGGCACGCATTTTGAAATCTTCGACAAAAAGAATTAACACAGTGAATACCTTTGAGTGCCTTTAATCGCCACTCCACATTTATTGTCGTAGCAAAGTACTTTATAACGAAAAAATTGTATGCTATGAGATAACAACTTTTGTGTGAAGGGGGTTTGAATATATAGGCAGCCAAAATTATCAGGCCATTGGTTTAATGGCGGTGAGACATGCAGGCCGTATGCTGAAGCAGGGATATGGCAAGACGCAACGCATTAGTTATAAGAGTGCGATCAACCTGGTTACTGATATGGACCATCGTGCAGAAGCTGCGGTCATTGCAATTCTCCAGCAGGAATGCCCGGACCACGGCATTTTAACGGAGGAAAGTGGCGGTTACGAGGGAACCAGTGCTTACCGTTGGATTTTAGACCCGCTCGACGGCACGACCAATTATGCGCACGGGTATCCTTTTTTTTGCGTTTCCCTGGCATTGGAAAAACAGGGACGCATAATCTGGGGCGCTGTCTATGACCCGCTCCGCGATGAACTTTTTGAGGCACAGGCTGACAAAGGGGCAACCATGAACAACACCCGTATACAGGTTTCAACGACGAACCATCTTCACCATAGTCTTATCTGCACTGGTTTTCCCTATGATGTTCGAGAAAGTTCTGAAGATAATTTGCAACACTTTAATCAGTTTACAAAACGTGCTCAGGCCATACGCCGGGATGGATCGGCTGCACTTGACTTGTGCTATGTGGCAATAGGTCGCTTTGATGGTTTTTGGGAAATGAAGCTTAATCCTTGGGATACTGCTGCCGGAAGTCTCATGGTTGCCGAAGCCGGCGGCAGGGTAACAGATTTCAGCGGCAATGCTTTTGCCATTACTGCCAAGGAGATTCTTGCATCAAATGGATTTATTCATAACGAGATGCTCCAGGTGTTGACTCGGCACTCTGCTTAAGCCATGAAGAAAGTCGCAACCCGTGCTAAACCATTTTTGTGGATTGCCGCAGCCGCTCTGTGGTGGGTGCCGGCTGTTTGCCGTGCAGATATATACCGATTTGTTGATGAGCGGGGGGTAGTACATTTCACCAACGCCCCTACCCACCAGTATTATACCCGCATCATCCTGGACAAAAGAAAAAGAAAAACTAATCCTGCAGAATATGATCCCATGATTTCGGAACTCTGCAAAAAATATGACATCGATGCCTCGCTGGTAAAAGCTGTTATCAAGGCGGAATCCAATTTCGATCCGTCTGCGGTTTCAGGAAAAGGGGCACGGGGCCTCATGCAGCTAATGCCCGAAACAGCGCGCGACCTTTCAGTGACAAATCCGCATAATCCGATGCAGAATCTTGAAGGCGGCATCCGCTATTTACGCAAGCTGATGGATCAGTTTCAGGGTAATCTGCACTTAACTCTGGCAGCCTATAATGCGGGAGAAAAAGCGGTATTAAAATATAATAATACCGTGCCGCCATTTGAGGAAACCCGCACGTATGTGGAACGGGTGTTACAGTACTTACGAGATTATCAACAATCCCGTTGACGGTTGGCTATCCTCTCGTCTGTTTTTGGGAATTCTCTTTGCAGACACCTTAAACTCTTGGGCATAGGGTACGGATGTTTTTTTGGCTTTGCTGCTGGATGTTGAAGGAGTAGGTCTTTTTTACCTGTTATCCACAAATAATCAGTCTTTCATTGCCTGAATTATTTTCCGGGAGATACCGACGGTGTCGGAAATTTTAGTCGAGGTTCTGCGTGGCGCGAAGGTAGAAAGCATTCACCGCGGCAGTATTGCGGTGGTCAATAGCGCTCAGGAACTGGTCTGTTCAATCGGCAATCCGCACGCCGACATTTGTATGCGCTCCTGTGCCAAGCCGTTGCAGGCGCTCCCGGTTATTACTTCCGGCGCAGCGGCAGCCTTTCAGTTTACCGATCGCGAACTCGCGCTGTTGTGCGGTTCGGTCAGCGGCCAGGATTTTCACGTGGCGACTGTGCGTAGTATATTACAAAAAATCGGGCTTTCCGAGGCGTCTCTCCGCTGCGGGGTGCATCCGCCTTCGCACCGCCAGACTGCTCGAGAACTCCAACGCCAGGGGCTTACGCCCGGTCCTATTCATAACAATTGCGCCGGGAAACATGCAGCAATGCTGGCATTGTGTGTCTACTACGGGTGGCCAACGGAAAATTATCTGCCGCTTGAGCACCCGGTCCAGCAACTCATTCTCTCCTGCATTGCAGAAATGACCTCGCTGCCGCCGGAACGTATTTATGCCGCCATTGATGGTTGTGGCGTCCCGGTATTTTATGTCCCGTTGAGCAATCTTGCCTCTGCCTATGCGCAACTTGCCGTTCCCTTCCAGCGGAGCGCGGAGCAGTGGTCCATCAAAGACCAAGCTATTGTCCGCTTGATGCGTGCTGTCAGTGCGTATCCGGAAATGATAGCGGGGGATGAGAGGTTATGCACTGATATTATGCGGACCGCGGGGACCAGCATTCTGGCTAAAACTGGGGCCGAAGGAGGCTATGCCCTCACGCTATTTAAATCGGGGCTTGGCGTTGCAGTTAAAATCGAGGACGGCAATATGCGGGCATTGAGGCCGGTGATTATAGAGCTCTTACATCAGCTGGAAGCTCTCAGCCCCGAACAATGCCGGTCATTACAAGCATATCATCATCCTCTCATTGTAAATCATCGCAAAGACCAAGTGGGAGAAATTCGCGCGGTTTTTAAAGTAAAGGGTGCTTGATAAATTTTGCATGTACCCTCTTGAACAGAACCGCAATTTTCAAAAAGTGGCACAGCATGAGGCATTACCTATGGTAATGCAGGAACGGGAGTAAGGTGGTGGATACAATTGTTATCCCGATAAAACAATTACCGCATGGCATTGATATGCCGCTGCCGCAATACATGACGCCCCATGCGGCGGGTATGGACCTGTTTGCCGCACTGAATGCTGATATTACCATTAACCCTGGACAGCGCAGTCTCATCCCCACGGGAATTGCCATTGCGCTCCCCCCGGGCTTTGAAGCGCAGATTCGACCCCGCAGCGGTCTGGCGATTACCCATGGCATTATGATTCTCAATGCGCCTGGCACAGTGGATGCTGATTACCGCGGGGAAATTAAAATAATCATCGCTAATTTTGGCGACGAACCCTTTTCCATAAGACGGGGAGATAGAATTGCGCAGATGATTATTCAACGCGTGATACGGGGAGAATGGATGGCGGTTGATGAACTCCCTGCCTCGAAAAGAAATGAAGGGGGGTTCGGTCACACCGGGAAATAAAAAAGCGGGGCGTTGCCCCGCTTTTTTATTTTTTGTTCGTATTTACTTATTCTTCTTTAAATTGGTCTCGCCTTCAAGAACCAGATACGATTTTATTTTTTCGAGATTTTTGGGGCCAATCCCCTTTACTTTGGTCAAATCATCAATGCTTTTGAAAGCACCATTCTCAGTACGATATTGGATGATAGCATCAGCTCTCGTTTTGCCAATACCCGGCAATAACACAAACTGTTCTGCCGTTGCCGTATTTATGTTAAGCTGGCCTTCAAGGCCCGGGGCTTTTTTTGCCGGTGATGCAACGGCTTTTTGAGATTCTTGCTGCGGAGAAGCTGCTGGTTCGGTTGCAATTACCGGCTGGGCGATGAGCATGAAAACGGCCGCCACAAATAGACAAGTCACAAGCAATTTCAGATTCTTCATTAATTGGCTCCTTTCTTTTTTGACTACAGTCGAAAGCTCAGTGAAATGTTTCTCTATGCCCTCTGAAAGCTCAATTTTGTGTGGTTGCATCACCTCTTTTCTTGTATTATTTTTTTTACTACAGTCAGAGAGCGCAAAAATTCCGCTCACTAAAGCAAATAAGACCAGTGCAGTCAAGGAGATTTTTTTATTTCGGCCGTTTCCCAAAAAAAATCTTCCTGCATGTCGGAAAAACCGCACAAGAATGCAGAAACGTGCTGGTATAATAGAGAAAATTATCACCTGATTGTCGCGGGTGATTTATCTCTGCGACATAAGCGTCTGTGCTTGGTATATGCCAGGTGCCATTACCTTCCGTCGTCCCCAGCGTTGATACCTCATCGGGGTCTGAGACTTTGCCGGCTGGCTGATGAGGGCAGGATCAGCACAGGACTAAACTCGGGATGCCAACGGAACAACACATTCCCGAGCAGAGAAAAAGGCCGGACGCGTTTTCATCCTCATCAATAAAATATTTGAGCGATTATGCGGGATGTTATGGTTTTTTCAATATGATAGGTTAGGAACACATGGCGCTCATAAGTGTAATAATTCCCACATTCAACCGTTCTTTCCTGGTGAAAGAAGCCATAGATTCAGTACTGATGCAATCCTATCAGCGCTTTGAAATGATTATCGTTGATGACGGCTCCACGGATGACACCCCGCAGGTTCTTTCCGCCTATAAGAATGAACGCAACATTACCGTATTGTCTATCACGCATGCAGGCCCCAGTGCCGCGCGAAATCGAGGCATACAGGCTGCGCATGGCGAATATCTTGCTTTTCTTGATTCAGATGATCTCTGGCTGCCTGACAAATTATCCACTCAGATGGATTTTTTTCATGCCAACCCTGATGCGTTGATCTGCCAGACCGAAGAGATCTGGATGCGGAACGGTGTCCGGATGAATCCCGGTAAAAAGCACAAAAAATATTCCGGATGGATTTTTGACCGCTGCCTGCGATTGTGTATCGTCAGCCCTTCTGCCGTAATTATTCACCGCAGTGTTTTTTCCCGTGTCGGGCTCTTTGATGAATCATTTCCGGCCTGTGAAGATTATGATTTATGGCTTCGTATAGCGTCCCGTTACCCCATCTACCTTATTGATAAACAGCTCATAATAAAACGCGGCGGACACCGAGATCAGCAGTCAAGAAACATCCCGACGCTTGACCGGTACCGCATAAGGGCGCTGTGCAAAATTCTGAAGAGTGGCATATTATCCACCTCGCAATACGCTGAGGCGCTTGAGGTGTTAAAAGAAAAGACCGGCATTTATGCCTCCGGCTGCTTTAAACGTGGCCGAAAGGAAGAGGGCGAAGGTTTTTTACAGCTTCCCTATCACTATCAGCGACAATCAGTATGAATTTGTTTCATTTTCTTGACCTTGCGGCTACACGATATCCGGCAAAGCCGGCAGTGATCTGCGACGACGAACAGCGCACCTTTCGGGAGTTGCGGGATCGTGCTGCACAACTCGGTGCAGCACTCCTGCAAATGGGCATTACCAAGGGTTCCTCGGTTGGCATTTTATCTAAGAACAGTGTCAGGTATGTAGAAATACTGTGTGCCTTGATGAAAATTGGTGCCAGAGGAGTACCAATCAACGTTCGCCTTACCCAACACGAAATTCAATGGCTCTGCGCGCGCGTTGACATGCAGGCGGTTTTCTGTGAGACCGGATTGCTTGATAAGATTGTTTCTTCTGCAGGTCTACTGCCACCCCATCTTATCACAATCGGCGGCAGTAGCGGGCACGAGGGGATCCCCTATGAGCAGCTTTTAAGTCGTTCTGTTCCGGCAGATTATCTTCCGGACGTTAATGAAGATGATGCGTCGTTCATCATATTTACGGCAGGAACCACCGGAGAACCCAAGGGCGTGGTCTTAACCCATGGCAATCTCATCTGGAATTCGCTGAACTATACCGCTGCGCTTGCCATGACCCCTGCCGATATTGAGTTGGCTCCAACCCCGTTGTTTCATTCTTCCACCTTGGGACGCGTGTTCACCTACCTCTTTAACGGTATGACGTTTATTCTCTGTAAGAAATTTGATCCTGCAGAATGCCTTTCAATTATCCAACGGCACCGGGTTACTGCCATTACTCAGGTGCCAACCATGTATCAGATGATGCTGGATGTTTATGATGATCGGCCGTGGGATACCCGTTCTGTCAAGCGCGCGGTAAGCGGTGCGTCCTCGCTGCCAGTTAGCTTAAAGGAAAGACTCCCCGTGCTTTTCCCCGGTGCGGGGTTTTATGATATCTATGGGATCACGGAAGGGGGGCCTGGTGTTGCGGTTCTCACCGCACAAGATTTTTTCCGTGTCATCGATAGCGTTGGAAAGCCGATGCTCAGCGTTGACGTAAAAATTGCGGGCAATGCTGACCAGCCCTGTGCTCCCGGACAGGTGGGAGAAATATTATGCCGCGGTCCTAATGTCATGCAGGGCTATATGAAGGATGCTGTGGCAACCGCACATGCGCTTCGCCAAGGATGGCTGCACACTGGCGATATGGGGTGGTTGGATGAGGAAGGATTTCTCCACATGAGCGGGCGGAAGAAAGAAATTATCATCAGCGGCGGCATAAACGTGTACCCGAATGAGGTGGAGGAAGTGATTACCCGGCACCCGGCCGTAAAGGAAGCTGCTGTTGTCGGCGTAGTGGATCAACTCTGGGGCGAGAAAGTGTCGGCCGCGGTGGTGCTGAAAGAAAATCAGAGATGCACGCAACAGGAACTTATAGAATTCTGTAAACAGCGCCTTGCGTCCTTTAAATGCCCGCGTTCGGTGATATTTATGCAGGAGCTTCCGCGCAATGCAGCACGAAAAATTTTAAAAACCGAAATTAAAAAGCTGTTCTGAAAAAAATAGTCACCGTGCCTAAGCATTCGCGGCAGCGCCAGCCAGCGGTTAGTAACTCCTCAGCATTTCAGATTTTGCCAGCCGGATAAGCCGGTAAATGAGCATGCCGCTCAAAACGGCAATATCTTCTGCCGGTAAATAGTGGGAAACATGGGCATCGAACAGAAGGGTTGATTCAGGGGGCAATTCTTCATCCCCCTGCCATAAAAGAAGCTGCACCGGCACCTTCGGCAGAGCCTGAAACAGCAATCCCACATCCCCGCTTGGAATTTGCGTGCCTCCCAGTTTTTCAGCACACTGCCGATAGAGGTTTGGATTGCTGCCGAACATTGACAGGAACGGGTCCCGGGTTCTTCTCTGGAAAGCAGCATCATAAAAATGCCCATCAGGAATCTGGCGAAAAGTAATCCAATGACCGGCAAGCGGTACCCCGTTGGCCTGTACTAGGTAATGCAGGAGAACTATTTTTTCTTCTACAGGTAATTCCTGATTCCGCCCCGCAACGTGCATAGTGACCGACACGCCAATGCGGATTATGACGGGCTCGTTAAAAAACAACAAGCGCAGACTACCCGTTGAATCTCCATATAACCTCATCTCTGCGCCTGCCTTTTGGGCAAGATCAGCAAACGGTGCGTGTTTTAGTTTCTCTTCTGCCTGACGGAGAGCTTCCTGGTAATCATGCATATGTGGCACAGAGATAAACCGTCCTGATCCCTAATTTTTAACAAGCTGACGGTTGTACACCCAGTTTGTTAAAAGCAATAAAGGATCGAGCCGGTACGCAAGGTTCTGTTTATTTGCGATTGGAACTATTATGAAGCTGGCTGTCAGGGTTAAGCCCTGCCTAACTCCCCAGTGGCCGTTAGCCACATTGTATTACATTTTTCCGGCAGCCTTGCGTTTTGACGCCTTCAACGCATTAACTCTCTTTTCTTCTTTAGAAGTCTCTTCTTTGATGTGCGTGGCAAAATTACACGTACCAAGGCTCCACTTCTGTTCAGGGTGGGGATACGAAGCGCAGTAGATGCCGCTCGGGTATTCTACGGTGCGGTTGCACCCATTACAGTTTTCAATAATGGGGTAACAGGTCCCGCCATTATAATTGCAGCCCTGTTTCGTCATAAAAAAACATTCAATTCCCGGCTTTACTGTCTGGCAAATCACGTCTATCTCCTTTCTCATAAAAAATTCAGACAACTACCCGCAACAGGCTCCAAAGCAACAGTCATGGGTAAAAAAATCGGATTGTATCCGGGGTTTATCGTGGATCAATCCGCATTTACATTGAGAATTGCCAAGCAATGTTTTAATAGCACACAAAAAAATTGATGTCAAATGTAATTCTGCCGGGGATATATTTGAACTTTAGTCAGGGAAAAAAAAGGCGGTACAGGTCGCAGGAGGAATAATGCCAGCAGGGAAGAAAGATTTTAATCACGTAAAGAGAAACGAAACACTGTAGTAAAATTATAAACAGCATTGACCAACATGACGCATGGTAAGAGTATGGTCAGTAACTTATTTTCTGTTCTTTTTTCCGCACATGTCAAATACGTGTCATGTGTAAAAATGATAGCAAATTATAATAAAACTAATTATTGACACGTATTTTTGATTATGCTAATCCTCGCCTTGTGAAACTATGACAATAACTAATGGGTAGGCGTCGGTCTTCCGAGCTACGGGATATTGTTGAGTGGCCGAAAAGGTTGGAGGAATCTTCAGCCCGCCGTAATTGCAAAGGAAACCGGTAATGCATAAAGTAATTATTTAATAAAAGCATTCTGGTTTTTCTTTGTGGGGATATAAAGGCTAAAAGAACAATAAACATGAAAGGAGGTGTTGATTTCGCGAACCGTTTGGGGTGAGCTCACGGGAAGTGGGCTGCAGTCGTTAACCAACTCAATGAACTGTTTTGAAAGGGAGAACGATTATGAGTAACGGAAAAGTCCTGGTTTATAATCAGGAAAAATGCACGGGATGTAGAAGCTGCGTAGTGGGCTGTTCTCTCTACCATGATGGCGAGTGCGGGAAAGTGGTTTCCCGTGTCGCTGTTGTGAGAAATGAGAGATTTGGCGAATCTTTTGTCGTCGGCTGTGATATGTGCACGGATGCACCCTGCGCTGCCGTGTGTCCCACTGGCGCCTGCTATATGGACACCGCGGCCGGAATCACAAAAATTAATGCTGATAAATGTATCGGCTGCAAAGAATGTGCAATGGCATGTCCATTTGGCGTCATCAATATGCACTACAAGACCGGCAAAGCTTTTAAATGTGATCTCTGTGAAGGCCGGGACGCCGGACCAGTATGCGCTGACTGGTGCCCAAGCGGCGCAATAACCTATACAAGCCCAACTGTTGCCTTTAAGGCCAAGCGCCGGGCGAAGCTGATGGAACGATTAGAAGCTGCTAAAGCTGGAGAGGAGGGTTAAGACTATGTATGGATGGGCTGGACAAAGACTGCGGGTAGATCTTTCCTCGGGAAAGATAATGAAAGAGCCTCTCTCCTATGAATATCGTCGCAAATGGTTAGGCGGACGGGGCTTTAATTCAGAGGTTATTTATAATGAAGTGCCGCCCAATATGGATCCCTTTGATCCTGCGGCGCGGGTGTGCTTTGGCGTGGGGCCGGTAAGCGGTACTGCTGCGCCATCAACAGGGCGTGTGACTGTTACCTGCAAAAGTCCGCTTACTGGCGGATTTGGCGACTCCAACATGGGCGGCCACTGGGGCGCAGAACTTAAATATGCAGGTTACGACCAGGTAATCGTCCAGGGGCGCGCCAAACATCCGGTATACATCTGGATTGACGACGACAAGGTTGAGATTCGCGATGCCCGGCACCTCTGGGGTAAATTCCCGCGCGAGGCAGACCAGATGATTAAAGAAGAACTGGGTGATGAGGACATTCATATCGTCATGATCGGACCTGCCGGTGAAAATATGGTGCGGTTTGCCTGCACATTTAACGACGTGTGGCGGGCTGCAGGCCGTACTGGTCATGGCGGTGTCATCGGTTCCAAGAACCTGAAGGCAATTGCCTGTCGGGGTTCGGGCACCGTAAAAATCGCTGATCCGAAAGCTATGATGGATGTTTGTAACCGACTGAGACAGACCTTCAAAAACGATCCCATGAAGATTGGCCTGTATGAATTTGGCAGCCTTTGCCTGATCAACATTGCCAACCGTGACGGCTGGCTTCCTTGGAGAAATTTCCAGGCCGGCTCGACGCCACTGGCAAACAATATGTCGGGAGAAACTCATGCCAAAACGGTTCTAAAGCACCGCGAGGGCTGTTTTGCATGTCCCATCTGCTGCGGCAGGTTTACGCAGATTAAAGAGGGGAAATGGGCTGGTGAAGAATTTGGTGGCCCTGAATATGAACATTCAGTGCCCACCGGTCCCCGGATTGGCATTATTGAAGATGCCAATGACATCTGGCACAATGCCCGCCTAACCAATGATTATGGCATGGATGGCATTGAGACGGGCGGCGTCATTTCGACGGCAATGGAGTGGTATGAAAAGGGCTATATCACCACCAAAGAGACTGGCGGCCTTGAACTTGAATGGGGTAACGAAGAAGTCGTAGATAAGCTGATCCCCATGATCGCATTGCGTCAGGGATTCGGGGCAATACTTGCCGAAGGCGCTGAACGAGCCGCAACGAAGTTAGGGTTACCTGATGAAGCCCGTTACTATACCATCACCACCCGTGGTATGACCCTGCCGGGTGATGACCCGCGCGGGCTTGGTTTCGGCTACGGCCTTTCTTTTGCCATGGGTACCCGTGGCGGTTGTGACCATCTGCGGTCACTGTGCTGTCTGGAGCTATCCGGCGCTCTCTATCCCGGCCTGAACACCAAGCTTCTTGGTGACGAGCGTCCGAACAAGCCGATTACGACCGTCGGTAAGCCCTATATGGTTTATTACGAAGAAAACCAGAAGACGACCACGGACTGCTTGCAAGTCTGTTGTTTTACCACCCACTGGTCTTACGCAGTGCTCACGCCCGACCAGGTTGAATATCTCAATGCTGTTACCGGTCTTGACTTTACTGAAGAAGAATTTCAGGAAATTGGCGAGCGCATTTATAACCTGGAGCGTGCATACTGGGCACGGCTCATGTCCGGCGCCCGAGAGGATGTAGTTCCCGAACGGTTCACCAAGGAACCAATGCCGCAGCGGGTAGATTATCAGACCAACGTGGGTGTTGTTTTCCCCTTAACCGAAATGCTGCAGAAGTACTATAAGTACCGTGACTATGAGCCGGGAACTGGCTTCCCCAGCGAACGGAAGCTGAAACAGCTTGGGCTTGACTATGTGGCAAAAGATCTTGCGCCACTGCGTGCAAAGTACATGTCTGAAGCCGAAAAGAAAAAGAAAAAGTACTATTATTAAACAGCATGTAGTTGAAGGGAGGTCATGAGATTATGAGCATTATGACAAAAGCACAGGCCAAGAATTTTGCCGAAATGGATGACTTTATGCTTGAGCTTTGCGACCTATTGAAAAGCAAAGGCATTATTGATGCTAAAATGCACCGGCGTATTTTACTCACCGGTTTTTCCAAGCTGGTTGAGTATCTGCAGGAGAAGAAAATAATAACCGCGAAACAGGCAAAAGAAGCGATGGAAAAAGGCTTTACTTCGTTGGTATACGCCTTAGCTAAATAGCATCTCGTTTCAGCAACCTTCGATACCGATGGCCTGAAGCTTGTCCACCCACCAGGGTGAATGGCTTCAGGCCATTTTTCATTTTCGGATTGAAAATCTGCAAGAACTTGCTAAAAATAAGGGTGATGGTTAGCATTCAAATGTTAATCTGAAGGGTTGGATAACGGTGAACCATAGCATTGTCCGCATTTTTGAATTTATTACTGGGTAGGGTTTTATGTGGAAAACTATTTTTTTGCTATTTTCTCTTCTATTATATCTGGTTACGGGGAGAGCAGATGCTGCCTCACTATATGATGTGCTGCAAAGAGGAAATAAACTGTATCGCGACGGGAAATTTGACGAGGCGCTGAAAACCTATATTGAAGGCCAGATTGAAAATACCACTGATCCCAATCTGCGCTACAATATAGCCTCGTCCCATTACAAAATGAACAACTATGAGGAAGCACTGAAAGGCTTTCTTGATGTAGCGGCAACAGCGCCACATGAAAAGTTGCAGGAAAAAGCATTGTATGGTTGCGGTAATGCACTGTTTCGACAGGGAAAGTTAGAACAGGCGATTGAATATTACCAGAAAGCGCTGGAGATAGATCCGCATGACCAGGATGCTCAGCATAATCTTGAATTTGCCCGTGAGGAATTAAAACGGCGCATCACTGAAGCGCAGGAAACCGCGAAAAAACAGCAGGAGCAGCAACCGCATCAGCAAGAGCAGAATCGCCAGGAACAGAATCAACCGCCCGCTCAACCGACCGGCGATCAGGAGCAACGCAACCAACAATCAACAGCACATCAACAACAACCGCGCCAACAGCAGCAGGAAGAACAGCAGCGTGTTGCCCAACAGCCAACGGAAGAACAGATCCAATCGGGCGGACAACCCGTGCAGCCGCAGCAGGCACAAGAGGGGCAGTCTGATTTCGTGCAAAGTAAGCACGAAGAAAAATCTGCGGAAGCGCCGCATGTTCCGTTGCAGGCCCGTCCTATGACCAAAGAAGAGGCAGATCAATGGCTTAAAAACATTAAAGAAAAGCGCGATAAATTTGCCGCCAAGAAAACTCAGGAAAGCATTGCCGGGCAGTACCGACCGGATAAGGACTGGTAGTCATAAGACGTACGCAAACCTGATGAATCGGCTAACGACAGTATTAATTGTTTTGATCATTACATGCTCGGCTGCATCAGCCGGAGCCGCATCCCTTACCCTTACCGTTGATAAGGAAACCGCCACCCTTGAGGATGTCATTAATCTCACCATTTCAGTTGAAGGCAATAGTGGCGAGCCAACCCTTCCAACGCTGCCCTCATTTGAAACAATACCGCAGGGTAGCGCTTCGCGCGTTCAAATTATAAATGGGCAAATGTCTGCCCACATTGAGTACCGTTACCTGTTGTATCCAAAACAAGAAGGTGTTTTCATCATTGGGCCAGCTGCGCTTGAATATAAAGGCTCAAAAATCACCAGCAACACGATAAAAATTACTGTCTGTAAAGCTGCTCCGCGTCCCACTGAAACGTCTGAAAAGGAACTATTTGTCACGACGGAAGTGGATAACGTCAATCCATATGTCAATCAGCAGATTGTTTACACATTTAAATTTTATCGTCGGATGAGAGTTGCCAATGCTCGGCTTTCCGAAGCACCTACCTTTGAAGGTTTTATCGTGGTGCCGCTCGGCAAGGAAAAAGAGTATCAAACGGTCATAAATGGACAGCAGTTCATGGTCACTGAAATACAACAGGCGCTTTTTCCCACACGGGCAGGCAACCTGACTATTTCTCCCTCCACGCTGCAGTGCGATGTGGTGGCAAAACGGCAGCGACGCGGCAGGGTTTTCAATGACCCCTTTTTCGATGATTCTTTCTTTGGATTTGCTCAGACAGAGCCAAAAGTGTTGCGGACTTCGCCGATTGCAATCTCGGTCAAACCTTTGCCTGCAGAGGGAAAACCTTCTGATTATGCCAATCTGGTCGGTAATTTTCGTGCCACAGCAGAAATAAGCAAACAGCAGCTTGAAGTCGGTGAGTCTGCAACGCTCACCCTCACCCTCACAGGTACTGGTAATTTAAACGGTGCTTTAGACGTTAAGCTTGAAAACCTTGACGGGCTCAAGGTTTATGATGACAAGCCATCGTTTGAGCAGCAGGTTATTGAGGGACAGATTGGCGGGAAGGTGAGAATTAAAAAAGCCCTGGTACCGCTGCGGGAAGGGAACCTTCAGATACAGGCAATTGCGGTTCCCTATTTCAACCCCCTATCCGGTAGATATGAAACGGCGCGTACGGAAGCCTTTACGCTGGAGGTAAAACCAACCCAGGCTAAAGAAAAACTGCAGGTGACAGAATCTACGAAGACCGATCTCGCGCAGCAGGAGATTAAAATTATTGGCACAGACATTCTCCCCATTCATACCTCTATAGATGTTCTTACCCCGGTCAATCTTATTTTGTTCAACGGGACAATAGTGGTGCTAATTCTTTTTCCTGTTTTTTGCTTTTGTTGTTGTTATATGCTCAGACACCGGAAAGAAAAAACGGTCACAGAACTTGCTCTGGTCAGAAGAAAAACGGCATTAACAAATTTTTATCGAAAACTTGCTCCGTTAAAAAAATCCCTCGCGCACGATGATCTATTATTTTACCGGGATGCCGGTAAAGCAACCAGGGATTTTATTGGCGATATGCTCAATGTGAGCGGCAGTGCGCTTACCCCTACAGAGATTGAGCAAAAACTGATGAATGCCGGCGTGGCGCACGATACGCTTGACGCATTCAAAAAAGTTATTGAGAAAATAGAGACTGCACAGTTTGCCTTTAAGAATTATTCCCGGCATGAACGGGCAGAAATGCTCAGCTCCCTGCAAAAGGCAGCAAAAGAGATCGATAAAAAAATGAGATAAAGACTATGAGGAAATCTTTCAGTCTCATGCTGGTCGGTGCTATGGTAATCGCTGCCCAAAGCCTGGTACTTGCGGTCAATGATAAGAATCCCACTGTGCCTGATCCTTCCCATATTTTTTTTACTGCCAATCAGTCATACAAGGATGGACGCTTTGAACAAGCTGCCGAACTGTATGAAAGTCTTCGTGCACGTGGTATCATGAATGGCGATATATTTTACAATCTGGGCAATGCCTATGTGAAGAGTGGCAAGATTGGCAAGGCGCTGGTTAACTATCGGAAGGCAGAACTGTTTTTGCCGCGTAATGAAGACCTCCAGGCGAACCTCCAGTATATACGTAAACTGACCATTGATAAAATTGAGGGTCGGGAACCGTATGACTATCTAAAAAATTTCTGTTTCTGGTACTCACGAATGAGCATAAATGAACTGGTTACCACATTTCTTATTTTTTATTGGGGTATGTGGAGTATCGCTCTGGTGCAGCTTTTTAAAAAAATGGACTATCTCCCGCTGGTGCTTTATATTCTCATTGCCCTTGCGACGCTATTCGGCTTATCCGCTGCAATAAAGACGTATATGTTATACAATAAGCCGCATGGGGTCGTTACAGCCCGGGAAATAACTGTCAGATCGGGTGGCAGCAGTAATGACGCAGCCCTGTTTGTATTACACGAGGGAACTGAATTTGAATGGTTGGGAGAGGACGACGGATGGGTTAAAATACGATTGCGTGATGGCAAACGGGGATGGGTGCAAAGGCAAACTGTAGAAAAAATCTCTCTTGAATAAAAGGGATTACGAGGTAGTTTTCAAGCTTGAGGGTGACACTATGTACAAAAACATGAGCAAAGAAGAATTGCTGAAGATTTTACAGGGTCTGTTGCGAACTGATGCACCGCTGAACTTTCTTCTCTACTTGAAAAAAAACGAGCTCGAGAATCTGGTAGCAGTGGTGCGAGATAGGGTGGAGGGCTGTAACAAAGATTAGAACGATTAAAAGCCATTTGGGTAATACACCGTTATGTCATGTTCCAGTGATTATTCAAGCGTTCCTATTGCCGGCATCGTTCACGGTTAATATGACCATGATACACAATGAAGAAACCCTTTAGCGAAACAAGTACATTGTTGCAATGGAAAGTTGGGGTATTGCGCTCTTTGAATATTTGATTCAGTTCCGGTAAACGGTGAAGGCTATGCGGAGCTTATGCTGGCTTCCATGAAAATAATCCGGACAGCAATAACTCTGGCCAGTTTAGACCGGTTGCAGATTTTTGTTGATGGCTGCAACCGATGAAAGAGGTTGTCTCTTGGCCGGTTTGTGTATAGTGGCACTGGTGTAATTTATTTTCAGAGCGTAAAGTGCTATGGTTCGTATTCACGGTTCAATAACTACGCGCAGTTCTCCAGCTACCTGCCCGTTGCAGCCAGGAAACCAATCGAACTACTATTTTGACACAATATCGCGCGATATCTCCGAGGGCGGGCCGGAGCGCAACCATTTTCATCAACAGCTGACTGCCTCGGCAAAAGATGCCTATCAGTTTTCAGCCCGTTGCACTCGTATTTCGTATCGTATCACGCAATTTCCTTAATGCTTCAAGCTGTGGATCATCTTCCCCAAGAAGAGAGGTGGCAAAACACGGTGTGCGATTCACCTGTTTCAAAAAACGAACTGAATGGTAGAATATCTGCCGCTGCTGTTGTGCCCTAGTAACTCCGGGAGGGTTATCGCCTGGCTGCACCGGGTTTGGATAGACATCGTACCAGCCAAACTGGGTGTGATTGCCACCTTCAATTGCCACAAATTCAGCGTTTGCAGGCAGGTCTGCCCGCGATGCCTCAATTTCTTCTACCGTGGCCAGGCCGTCATTGTTCCATAAATAGACAGGACGCGTAAATTATATTCTTAATGCTAAATGTGACAGATGGATATGCTGCCCACAGCTCCACCCCCGTAATCACGTCTGTATGGTCTTTTGCATAGAAACACGCTACAGCTCCACCAAATGAATGGCCACCGATGACCCAGGTCTCAATCTCCGGGTAATCTCTTATCACTACATCTGCACGCGCAGGGCTTAAAATCGCAAGATCGCCAACCATCTTGACAATAATTACTACATATCCCTGCGCTGCGATTGCCTGTGCCGTAGGCGCATAGGCTCGCGGGTCTACCAGCACACCCGGATAGAAGAAAAATCCGGTGTTGCATTGCCTATAATGTGGCTCAAAAGCATAATAATAATTTGTCCCGGTTTCCCACTCCAGGACGAGAACCGCTTTCACCGTCACCCTGCAGTTTGATTTCTATGCCGCCACAGCCTCAGGCAAAGGCGGCCATGACACGGCATCCTCTGCCAAAGCAATACCGGCGCAGGTCATGGACAGCATTGCCAGGACAACCAGTTTAATAACAAGAATACTTTGAACTCGCAGGGTGATTCCTGAGTGAAGCATGCAGAGGCGTGTTGATGGCCTGTAAAAATCTTTGCGCCCTAACGTTTCATGTCAAGGATCTCTTGCTTATGGGCAGGAAAATCAAGATAGATCACCCTTTGCGGTACCACTTTTATGAGAACATAGGCGGGATCAGTCGGACCAGTTTTCCAGAACGCTGTCCATTTTTCCTTCCAGTAGTGTTTGCGAATCGCATCGTCAGTTACAATCTCAGCAGTGCCGAGGGCTGAAACACTGCTATGATCGGTGGGGCGATAGACAAAGACACTTGCACGCGCATTTTTTTTAATCTCCTGAACTTTATTTGACTGGACGCCCGTGGCAAACCAGAAGATCAGATCTTCCTTGAATGGCAAATTTTCCATCATTCTGCCTTTCGGGATTCCTGAGGCGTCAATGGTAATGAGGTTTGAATAGTCGTAGGATCTTACAAATGCTACAATTTTGTTGCGCAGCTCAATTTGCTCCATAAGCCTACCTCCTTCTTCGTAAAAAATGATTATTACGCTCACCCAAGCGATAAAATGACTGAACACCGGCTCGTCGCTTCAATGTAAAGAAGCAATTAATTATTGCTATACAATAGACAAAATTTTTTCACAATACTGATTTGGCGGTCGCACGCCATCAATTGTTTCTCCGGACCTTCTCTTTGTTCTTGAAAATGATAGATAGATACTTTATAAAGAAACAAACTGTTTGGTTATTGAAGGAAGATAGGAAGATGTAGTATGGGAGCTCGCAACATTGAACGCCTTTATAAAAAAATGATCACGTTTCAAAACATACCGGACAAGGAGCGAACTATTGATCCGCGCATTAGGGCTGAGTTGTTCGAGACCATAATGGATGATTTGGAGGTATTGGTTAAAAAAATTAAACGGTGCAAGAAAGGTACCCGAAAATCTGCGGAACTTGCGCTCCAAATACGCAATCTGTTGCTCAAAGAAGTTCAAGTAATTATTGATGAATATGTGCTTTCGCAGAAAAACGGCACGGTAGAGCAATGGAAAGAGATGTATGGCGATATTAAATACTATATCAAAAATTTTTATTGCTACCGCACTGAAAGTATTTTTAAAAACAATCCTTTCATCAGCAGTGCCTGTGGTTTTTATGAAGACGAAGAATAAGTATTATTTCTTGTCATGCAGTGATGAGCAGGATATATTGTCACAGATAAAACATGAACAACGTATCAGCTAAGCAGTGCTTCGTGGAGCTCATGGTTCTGGCAGCTCATTGCTATATCGGTGCTGATGACTAGAGGAGGGCATAGCATGGTATTGGATGCTGAAATTACACGTCTGGCGCAGGATATCGTGAACGCAAAAAAGGTTGTTGCATTAAGTGGTGCCGGTATGTCTGTGGAGAGTGACATTGCACCGTTTCGCGGCAAAGGCGGTCTGTGGGAACAATACGACCCTGAGGAATATGCGCACATTTCAACGCTGCGTCATCATCCTGAGAAAGCGTGGATACTGTTGAGCGCCATGCAAAAAGAAATTGTCAAAGCCCGGCCTAATCCCGGCCATCTGGCACTTGCCGAACTTGAACAGCTGGGATGCCTGAGTACCATTATTACTCAGAATGTTGACGGACTGCATCATGTGGCCGGAAATAAAGATATTATAGAATTCCATGGGAATCTGCAGACCGTCACCTGCATGGACTGTGGTAACCATCTGCCCAGCTCAGAGATTTCCCTGGATGATCGTCCGCCACGTTGCAATAAGTGTAACGGTGTGTTAAAGCCTGATTGCGTATTTTTTGGCGAGGCAATTCCCGTTGATGCGCTCACCAGGGCGCATCACGAATCACGCACCTGCGATTTGATGCTGGTATTAGGAACGTCAGCAGTTGTCTATCCTGCTGCCAGCATGCCCGAGATTGCAAAAAGCGCTGGAGCAAAGGTGGTGGAAATAAATCCCTCAGAAACCGCGCTCACGCGGTTTGTCTCTGACTATATTGTTCTGGGTAAAACCGGCGAGGTACTGCCACGAGTGGTGGAACAGGTACGAAACCTGAAAGGTGTTTAGAATTCTGGCTGCACCTGCAAAAGCATATAATCTATGTCATGATTTTGCCCGGTTGCTTGCCTACCTCTATGAGCAGTAAAAAAAACGGTGGCGCAGGCCACAACATCAATCTTTTCAGATACTGCATACTCAACATAAAAGTCTTTTCGGCCCCTACTGTCTTGAACAAGCCTCATCTTATCTGTAACAATAATAATGTCAATCAAGATTAACGGTAAACTTTGGACTCGGCATTATAGATGATGCGACCATAGTTGCTTTGATGCCGCTGGTTCTCATATCCCCGATACCCCCGCCGCGCATGTCAGGAATCACATGCATATCTCCCACCACTGCGATATCATTGTAGGCAGTTCCATGAAATTCGCGTATGGCGCCATCCGTGGTGTTGCGGTCTCCCGTGCCAAACGCATAGCAGACTCTTACCGATAGATTAAGGGAAAGTTGCATCAATACGGGTCCACAACTGCCCACCAAGGTTCAAGAGGTCGTTGTGGCAAGCAGACCGATTTTCTTCAAACTGCGTATCCTTGGATAGTAAAATAACAATGAGTAACAACAATAAGAGAACCCATAAAAACTTTTTTTGTATCGAGATTGCTCTTCTGCATCGTACCTGGATGAGTATCACGAGGAATTGTTTTGAAAAGAATTATGGCATAGAACAAGTAACCATTAGAGAAACAGCCGGACATGCCCGTGCCTTGTTTGTCCCGTTACGTCAGACCGGTTATATAGGCCCAGCAATTCAAATAGGAGTGGCAAAGAAATGTTCTTTCGTCCGGTTATAATAGCCAAACTGAAGCGACGGAAATTCCCTTTCAAGTATTTGCCGTACTTTTTTTATTCCCATCCCTGGTCGAGAGGGGGTGCCCATGGCTTTAAGATAAAAATCAGGGTCAATATTCAAATTCTTGAAGTGCATGAGGTGGGGACGGGTGCGCGCTATTATTTTAATTAACGATGCCACCTCCTCCTCTTGATCGGTGACGCCCGGAAAAACCAAATAATTAATCATCGTAAATACGCCACAATCACGGGCACGTTGTATTGATGCAATGACATCCTCAAATGTATAATGTTGCGGACAGTAATAGCGGTTATACAGCTCTTTGCGTGCGCTGTTAAGACTGATGCGGATGCTGTCAAGCCCGCTTCTGCAAATCGCCTCAACCAAGGAAGGGACACTGCCGTTGGTATTCAAATTAATGGTGCCATTGTCGGTTTCTACCCGCATGGCAGCAATGGCCTCGCTTATAAGCCGCCATTGAATTATTGGCTCTCCTTCGCAGCCTTGGCCAAAACTTATAATAGCATCAGGTGCTTCATTGAGATGGCGCACAAAGGGGCGGACAATTTCATTTACGGTGGGGATAAAATTGATCCGCTCTTGCGGGGCATGGCAGCCGCTGTCCGGTTGCAGTGAAATGCAGCCAATACATCGTGAATTACATGCAGGACTTGTTGGGATAGGTGCTTCCCAGCGCCGAAAGAAAAAATTTTTAGCCGCAAAGCAGTGATATTCACGGGCACAGCGCGCTAAGTGTTTTATGATGCGGTTGCCTGGAAATTCTGCCTGGCGTTCTTTTACAGCAGCTACAAGGTTGCGATCATCAAACTGATCGGGGTGCCAGCGAAAATTACTATCAATCTCAAAGGCGGGAACATAATACTTTTCGTTTTCCATGCCAACGGCACTGTATGCCCATAATGGGAGCATATAATCCTTTGCGCTATAATCCATTGCCGGAAGAAGCGAGCGCACCCATCCCTGCTGAATAAACGCGGATACAGCAGAACAGGTAATTTTGCGCTTGCCTATGTGCATTTCTTTGAGACAAACCACTTGTTTCTTGATTGGATCATACCCATAAGGCGCGCAGCGAGGATGAAAAAAGAGTTTGCTCATATCGGGAAGCATCGCCATCTCTTGGGGATCAGGCTGAACGGGTAAAGCGCCGCTGCAGCCAATCATTTCCAGTCGAGGATGGCTAAATATGTTTCCGTTCTCATCAGCATACAGTAGCTTCGGACGCGGGTTCATGGCGTGTGTGCAGTGCATTGCTCATATGAAAGAATGGGCGGTGGGTAACTTTTCAGGAAATCTTTTTCTTCATACGAGACAGACTCAAGGTAAAAATGACGATGCCGCATAAGAATAAGTAAAATATCTGATCCCAGAGAACCGTTATTCCGACGCCTTTCAGAAACAGGCCCCGAACAATGATAACAAAATACCGAAGTGGCAGGAGATAGGTGATCCATTGAATAACGGTGGGCATATTTTCAATGGGAAATATGACGCCGCACAGCATGGCCATATTAAGCACTAAAAAGAAGAGAAATATCATGGCCTGTTCTTGAGTGCGTGATACTGTAGATATAAAAATCCCCAGCCCGAGGGTAGAGAACAGAAAAAATCCGGCAGAGAGAAATAAAAGGAAAAGACTTCCTTTTATATACACATTAAAAATAAGCATAGCGGCAAGCAAAATAAATATGACATCAATAAAACCAATAATGATAAAAGGGGAAAGTTTGCCTAACAGTATTTCTCCTGGCCGCACAGGAGTTACCAAGATTTGCTCCAGCGTGCCAATTTCTTTTTCCCGCACCAGGCTCAACGCGGTGAGATTGGTTGTGACAATGAGCAGAATCATGCAGATAACCCCGGGAACAAAAAACTGTTTACTGCTGAGTTCCGGATTATACCAGATGCGCAACGCGTCATCTACCAGCATGGATTTTCCGATTTCCCGCCGCCAGGTACCCAAAAAATCATTACTGTTGAATGCTGCCGTATCAATACTGTGCAAAATAAGGTTCGATGAAAATCTTTGGGAAATGATGCTGACATAGTTGAGCCCTATGGTTGCACTGTTGGAGTCGGCACCGTCAACTAAAACCTGCACTTGGGTGGAAGCCCCTTTTTTCAAGTTTTTCTGAAAATCAACGGGGATATCAATACCGATTTTTATTTTTCCTGTATCAAGCAAATGACAGAGTTCTTGACGGGTGTTTACTTGATACAGTATGTCAAAATAGCCGTTATATGCAAACGCATCGCGATACTGGCGGCTCATGGTTGTGTTGTCCAAGTCCAAAACGCCCGTTGGAATATGTTTTATATCAAAGTTTGCCGCATACCCAAGGACCAGAAGCTGCAAAATGGGTGCGGTAAAAAGCAGTGGATACATTTTCTTGTCTCGTTTTAGCTGGATAAGTTCTTTGAGAATTATAGCAATAATACGCCGCATGCTCATATGTCACGCCAACCGCTTTTTAAACCTCAATGAACAGCTTGCCAGCAGCACTACGGCAAAACCCGCCAGCATAAGCGCTTGTGGATAGAGGACGGAAAGTCCGACACCTTTTAAAATAATACCGCGAAGAATCACAATAAAATAGCGAACCGGCAAAAAGTAACTGATAAATTGTATAATTTTAGGCATGTTGGAAATGGGAAAAATAAAGCCAGACAGAATGATAGATGGCAAAATGGTTGCTAAAAAACTTATCAGCCACGCAACCTGACAAGTTTTGGCAATGCTTGATATAAAAAGTCCCATGGAAAGGGCCGAGGCGAGAAACAGGAAGGAAAGGAATAAAAAAAGTAGAAAACTGCCTCTGAAAGGAACATGAAAAACAAATTTGCCCAGCAATATAATGAGGTTAAGATCAATGAAGGCGATAAGAATGTAAGGGATAATTTTTCCCAGCATCAGCTCAAAAGGTCGCAGAGGCGAGACCATAATGGCCTCAATGGTGCCCCGCTCTTTTTCTCGAACAATGGATACGGACATATTAACAACTCCCACCACCATCATAATAATGCCAATCAGACCGGGGACCATAAAGTTAATACTGCGCAGCTCCGGATTATACCAGATATTAGGGCGCACATCCAAAGCCGGGATTCCGGCAAGAATTGCTCCCTGGCTGGTTCTTAAAAGTTCAAACAGCACATCCTTAGAATGCTGCTGCATGATCATGCGTGCGTAGCCCATAACCACTGTTGCCGTGTTGTTATCTGTGCCGTCAATAATAATCTGCACCGGCGTGGTTTTACCCTTGAGAACGTCCCGTTGAAAGTGAACGGGTATTTTTATTACTGCCTTAACCGCGCCGCGATCAAGCAGCCAGTTCATTTGATCCTCGGATGAAAGGCGCTGTTTCAACTTAAAGTATCCCGAGGTTATGAAGCGGTCCACGAGCTCGCGAGAATTCTCGGTCTTGTCATTATCGAGAACAGCTAACGGTATAGTACGTATGTCAAGATTGATGGCGAAACCAAAGATGAAAAGGAGAAATGCCGGCAGAATAAACATGAGCAGAAGCGCAATAGGGTCCCGCACGATCTGGGTGATCTCCTTGATAATTACCACATAGATTCTGCGAAACATTAGCCTTTACCCATTACTGCTTTGCTTGGATAGCGAGACGAAGACATCCTCGATTGACGGCGCTATCTTTTCAAGAGAAATGACCGGAATTTTGGCTGCTGAGAGTATTTTCCTTAGTTCCGAACTGCTTGTCTCTGCATCGTCCACCACAAGATGAATTTCATCACCATACAGATTCACATCTCTTACGAGCTCATGGGTACGCAATAACTTGTACGCACCGCTGAGATCAGAACATTTTAAGTTTAAAATTTCCTCATGCACCAGACTTTGTTTAATGCCATCAGGGGTATCGCACGCCACCAATTTCCCTTGCCATATGAAGCCGATCTGGTTACACCGCTCTGCTTCTTCCATATAGTGCGTCGTAACAAACAGGGTCGTGCCTTCATCATGAGCCAGTTCATAGAGAAAATCCCACAGAATGCGACGCGAGACCGGATCAATCCCTGCAGTGGGTTCATCAAGAAAAATAATCTGCGGTCGGTGAACTACGGAGCAGGCAAGGGCAAGGCGCTGTCGCCAGCCACCGGAAAGATTTGCCGCCAGTCGTTTCCGATAGGGATTCAGCTGAAGCAAATCAACAGCCTCTTCAATGCGCTGGGTGGCCAGTTTTCGGTCAGGGATGTAAAGTCGCGAATAAAATTTAAGATTTTCTTCAACTGTCAAGTCTTGATAAAGCCCAAAACTCTGGGACATGTAACCAATTATTTTTTTTATTTGCTCGGACTCCTTATTGATATCGTATCCGCCTACTTGGCCTTCCCCGCTGGTAGGTTCAAGTATGCCACACAGCATCCGTATCGTCGTGCTTTTGCCGGCGCCGTTTGGGCCAAGAAAACCAAATATCTCCCCTTTTTCAATAGAAAGATTGAGATTATTTACGGCGACCACCCGGTCAAATTTTTTGGTAAGGTTTCGAGTAGTTATGGCAGGCATGGCGGCGGTTGTTAAAAAGGCTGATGATATCAATGCTCAAGAGCGTTAATAACAACATCAGCAGGCATTCCGACCTTGAGTAACTCCTGATCATTGTTAATTTGCACTTTCACGGCGTAGACCAGCTTTACCCGCTCTTCTTTGGTCTGAATGTTTTTAGGCGTAAATTCTGCCTCTGTAGATATGAAAACCACTTTTCCAGGGAACGGTTTATTGGGAAATGAGTCAACGAAAACCTGTGCGCTTTGCCCCAGTCTGATTTTGCCCAGATTTTTCTCTGAAACATATGCCATGATCCACATGTCCTGCACGTTAGTCACCGAAGCAAGAATGCTTCCCGGCGTTACCAATTCGCCCGGCTCAACATATCGCACCTGCATGATACCGTTTGCCGGAATCAAAACAGTGGCATCTTTTAAGTTTCTTTGGATAAGACATATCGCTGCCTCTGCACCTTCCTTCGCAGCGACGGCGCGTGCAATCTCTTCCTCTCGGTAGCCCTTTTTAAAAATAAGATAGTCATTTCTTGTTATTTCATAGCGCTTTAAGGCAGCGTTATAAGCAGTTTCAGCTTGATCCTTTATGTCCGTAGAGACAACCTTTTCTTGATATAGCTTGTGCACTCGGTTATATTCACGTTTCGCTTCCTCCATTCGAACTTCTGCTTCGAGCATGGCCTCATGTGCTCTTCGCACTTCTTCATCTCTAAAACCTTTTTTCAATTGAGCAAGCTGCGCTTCGATTTCTCTTAAGCGTGCTTGGCTTTCCTGAAGCTGGTATTCAAGTTTTTCCTTATCTATTTCAGCAAATATGTCTCCAGCCGTAACCCGATCACCGTCATCATAATAAAGTTTAAGAATCCGCCCCCCGACTTCCGCTCGAATATCAATTTGTGTGGCTTCAAGCGTCCCCGTGGATTCGACAATATTGCCGGAACTTTGATAACACCCGAGAAGTAGCGGCAGCATTATTAGAACGATTGTTTTTAACATTCCGACACCTAAATTGACCATGTTTCTATGCCAAAACTCATGATTCAAGTGAATTGCACCAATATGATTTTGTATTGGTAAAATTAACTGTGCTTTAATATCATGTTTTAATTAATTTAGCTATACATAAGACCGCTTTTTCACCGCGATGGCCGAGGTTATTCATGAAAGGCTGGACTTTTAGAGAATCCGATGATATTATATAATTTGATAATGTAAACTAATTCACTTCAAAACTGCCTCTTTTTGAATGTGTCCGTTTAAATATTCTTAACAGACGAGACCCGTCTTACAAAGAACCTTTCGGTGTTTCTCAGTTAAAGAATTATATAAGGTTTTTCGATATAAACATAAAAAGTTTCAACAAAGAGTTAAACAATTATTAGCAAATTTAAACAATGATGATAAAAATGACATGGAGAATAGTATTTTTTTGTAGTTTGTGTCTGCTGTTGGTAACATTGTCGTGTTCACCGGTCGGTTATCAGGTTGTTGATAATGATGAAAAATTAATTTCCGAATTGCAGCAAGCTAAGCCATACGTATTGGGTTGTGGTGATGCCATAAGAGTTACGGTATGGAGACATGAGGAAGCATCTGCGGATGTAGTAATAGCACCCGACGGAAAAATTTCACTCCCTCTGATTGGAGAAATTACTGCAGCGGGATTAACGGTTGATGAATTAAAGGATGAATTGAATAAAAAATTTCAGGATTATATTAATGAGCCCCATGTAACTGTTACCCTCAGGGAGATTAATAGTCTCAAGATATATGTAATAGGCGAAGTATCACGCCCCGGAGAATATAAATTAAATACCACTACTGATGTATTACAGGCGATATCCCTTGCCGGTGGTTTTACGATGTATGCTAACAAATCTAAAATAAAGATTATCAGAAAAGAAGGCGACAAGAAGATAAAAATAAATTTTAATTATAATGAAGTTGTCAAGGGCAAAAACTTAGCGCAAAACATACCGCTAAAGCCTGGAGACGTCATCGTCGTATCTGAATCGTGGTAAATAGATTTTTAACAGGTCGGTAATGTTGCGGTCAAGCCCTGTTTGGGAACCTATGAACTGTTTTTAATCAAAACAGAAAAATTAATGAAATGGGGTTCTCCTGTAAAATTAAATATATTCATGATTATACGTGGCGTTCAGATAAAGCAAATACCTCTATTTGTTCTTCAAGTGCTATTTTCGATTATGATTTTTAATGTATTAATGAATAATGACCTATGGGCATTGACAATAGAATTTGATCCCCGCCTTTCATGGCAACTCTATTATGAGGATAATATTGCTGCGGTGTCCGACGATGATCGGTTTGGCAAAATATCTGGTTTCAGCAACCGATATGAACCAGAGCTTAATTTCAATTTTGCTGGTTCAAGGATAGCAATCACCGGGTATACTCGGGCGCGAGTGTATCGGTATTTTAGCGAAAAAGCATGGGACAGTACTGACAGGGATTATAGCATTGAGAGCATTTTTACTTTAAATCCCGTTTCCACTCTTACTTTTGGGGCAAATTATAGTTTAAACACAGATCCAGAACGATACTTCGAAGACGAATCCGGTGGTATATTGGTGCGAAAATCTCAAAATATTACGAAGATGTATAATGGGATATACACACACAAATTTTCCCAGAGAAGCACAGTTTCATTTATATTTAATTATCTTATATTTTTTACTGAGGCATCCAGTGGCAGCCCCCTTTATTCATACAACGTTATGTATGATTATATATTAAGCCGTAAAAATTCTGTAAATCTGTCCATTGGATATAGCAAATTAAAATTCAACTACCGGATTGCAGAAGAATTATTAAATTTTAAATTAAATACCCTAACGATAACCGGCGGAATAAATCATAATTTCAGCAAAACCTTAAAAATGAATCTGTCCGTTGGCTGGTATTCTTCAAATACAAAATCTGAACAGGCAGTTTATAAAGAAGATCCTGTAACTGGAGAACAAGTTTTTGCAGGGATTGACTCTGAATCCAATACGACACCAGGGTCTAATTTTAACGTTAAATTAGAAAAACAGTATTATCATACAACCCTAAGCTTCAACGGCAATCAATCATTATATACAGACCCCGAGAGTGGAAGAACCAATCCAAGAAGAAGATTTGGTTTTATGGTTAGATATGATTTTTCATCAAAGTTAAGCAGTTCTCTTCGTTGGACTTATTACAGAAACAAGGCATCTGCCGGTGACTATAATAATAGAACATCGAGAGACTACCAATCAAATTCGATTACCTTTCAGATACTTTACCGGTATAAGCGTAATATAGACTTGATGTTAGGTTACATCCGCACTGAGGGCGAAAACAAATTCACAGATGTTGAAATTGTGAGAAATAATATTTGGCTGAGGTGCGATTTTAGCTTACAAAGACCTTTTATTGTGGGGTGATTTATTAATCATGACATATCAAGCTGAAATAGCAGGTTATGTTGATATCGTAAGGCGAGGCAAAAACATTATCGTTATTTGTATGTTAGCTTCTCTCCTTATTGGCTTTGCTACGGCTTTTATCATCAAGCCAGTTTACCGGGCGCAGGCGAGTTTACAATATTTTCAAGCCCAGATACCTGAACAGATGCTCGTTAGTTTTGTGAATATATGGTTAGAGGCAGCCATGGCCTTTATTCAGACAACGATTTTAACTCGCGATAACTGTTTAAAAATTATTAAAGAAGTGGGCTTATATCCTGAGCTTGTAAATAAAGTTCCTGCTGACGATTTAGTTGAACATATGAAGGGTAACTTCGGTAGCCAAAATGTGTATGTCTCAACAACGGGAAAAAGCGGGAGAGCAGAAGATGTTATGACTGGTGTTAAATTCTATTTTGAGGATGCAGACCCAAAAAAGGCATTCGATGTTGCCACTATTATCGCCTCAGCATATATTGAAAACTATAGAAAGTTTAGAGAAACATTTGCAACAACTACTTCCTCGTTTCTTTTTGATGAACAAAAGCGGCTGAAAGAAGAAATTGCAAAAATTGATAAAAAAATTGCGGAATTCAAAGAAAAGCATGTCAATGAGCTTCCAGAGCTTTTTCAGAGTAATTATCGGGCAATAGAATCGTTAAATCAGCGTCTGTTAAATTTGGAACAAGAGGCACGAGTTATCATTGAGCGAAAGATACTCCTTCAATCCCAGCTTGCTCAAATACAACCATCTTCACCTATGGAGGGGATTTCTGGCGGAAGAATTGTCACGCCAGAAGAAAAATTGGCAAGCCTAAAAACGGAGCTCTCGATTCTGCGCAATCAAGTGTCAGAGAGACACCCCGACATTATCCGAGTACAAAAGGAAATAGAAGGGTTAGAGAAAATAGTAGAATCACAGCAACAGGTGGGTGATGCTCAGCATGATACTACAATAAATCAAATGTTTTTAAAAAAAAGGCTTAATACATTAATAGAAACTGGAGCCTATAACCCGGCATATCTAAATTTAGTAACCCAATTAGATGAAGCCGATGCGCAACTAGAGTCTCTAAATAGGTTAAAAAAAGATATTTATCGCGAAATGGAAAAGTATCAGAAACGAATTGAAAGTTCACCGATTATAGAAAAGGAATATAATTTACTTATCAGAGACCGTGAAAGTGCACAGCGAAGATATGAAGAATTGGTAAGACAAGCATTACAGGCTGACAGTTCCGCGGCAATGGAAAAACAAGATGTGGGGGGAAAATTGGTTATAACAGAGCCACCAACATTGCCCTTGAGACCAATCAGGCCGAACCGCTTGTTGATTATAGGAACAGCCCTTTTTCTTGGTCTTTCCGCAAGTTTTGTCATAATATTTGCTTGGGAATTTTTTAACCCCAAAATTCGCTCTGTGCAACAACTACCAAAGATAGCCTCTTTACCAGAAGTGTTGGAGCTCCCGGTAATTTCTGTCGAAGCCCCAGCAACGGCTTATAATATCAGAAGAATTGTCATTCCTTCTGTAATTCTCGTGATCGTGCCTCTCGTTTTATTTGCTGTAAACAAGTATGTTAAACCGCTTGAGTTAGACCTCACGCTTGTTAAAATAATAGACTTAGTAAAAAAGAAATTAATTTTCTTAAATCAATAGAGAGTTTTTTAAGATATGAGCAAAATTAAAGAGGCGTTGGAAAAAGCAAAGCGGATAAGAGGAGTCGGAACATCTTTTGTGTTAATGGATGAAGAGGTTTTAGCACAACCGGCTCAAAGAGTTGTGAAGTATGATCCGCAGGCAATAAAGAATCAAAAGGTCATTACCCTTTCACAGGATTCTTTTAAAATCAGCGAACGGTTTCAATTTTTTAAGACGCAATTACTCCCCAAGTTGGAGTCAGCGGGTGATAAAACTGTTTTAATCACCAGTTGCTTTAACGGCGAGGGAAAAACATTTGTCGCCGTCAATTTAGCTGTCATGTTTGCCCGTGAAATTGATAAAGGTGTGCTGCTGGTGGATGTTAATTTTAGGCATCCTTCTGTACTATCTTCATTGGGCATTCAAATACGAGAAGGATTAAGCGATTACCTGCTCAATGATAAGCCCATATCCGAGCTCTTGATTAATCCTGGGATAGAAAAGATGGCCATATTGCCACCGGGAAATAATATTCAAAATTCTGCTGAGATTTTGGGATCTCTTAAGATGAAGAACCTGATTTTTGAAATGAAAGATCGGTATCACGATCGTTATATCCTCTTTGATGGGCCGTCAGTTTTTAACTCCGTGGACACTCTCGTTTTGTCGCAATACATGGATAAGATTTTGCTGGTTGTAGAATCAGGAAAAGTTCCCCCCCAAAAAATGAGCGAAGCGGTTAAACTTCTGGGGGAAGAAAAAATTCTGGGAATAATTTTAAACAAAGGAAACGCCCTGCCGAAACTATCATCGTGACCCGCGACAACAATAACCTTCTCACAAATTCTGTCTTCTGTATAACGGACTGCCTATGTATGAACTCTTCTATGGCTTCAAAGAAAAACCCTTCAGACTTTTAGCTGATCCGTCTTTTTTGTATTTAAGTAAAAAGCATGAGTTAGCCCTTACCTATTTAGAATACGGTCTCTCAGAGCAAGCCGGCTTTATCGTGATTACTGGAGAAGTGGGTTCAGGGAAAACAACTCTGATAAAATATTTAATCAATAAACTAGATAAGCGTTCAATAAAAACGGCACTAATATTCAATACAAATATTACCCCTAAAGAATTTTTGGAAATTATTGCACGCGAGTGGAACATTACCGGTTTGAATAAAGATAAAACTGATTTATATGACGGAATTTATAATTTTCTTATCCATGAATATGAAAGCAGAAATTCTGTACTATTAATAATAGATGAGGCGCAAAATCTTTCCGATGCCACGTTAGAAGAGATTCGAATGCTTTCAAATGTAAATGATGAAAAGCAACCTCTTTTGCATATTATTCTTCTTGGGCAACCTAACCTTCGTGACCGATTAAATCAGAGAAACCTTGAGCAGCTTCGGCAAAGGATTTCGGTACACTACCATCTTGAACCTTTGGATTATGAAGATACGATAGGCTATGTTAAGCATCGGTTGCAAAAAGCCGGGGGACAGAATATGGAACTTTTTACCCAGGGAGCGATTGATAGTATTTACCAAAATTCTCGGGGAATCCCCCGCATCATTAATATTATTTGCGACACCGCGCTTGTTTATGGATTTGCGGAAGGATTGGAACAGATCACAAAACCTATAATTGAAAATGTCATTCAGGAGCGCATTGACAGGGGGCTTATTTTTTTTGAAGGGCCTGAAAATTCCAATGAAGAAACTCTTTCATTAGAAAATCGGGGCTCCGTAAACGATCTGGAAGAATTAAAACAGCTCTATACCATTCTGAACAAATATATTACTGATTTAACCCTGCTGGTTAAGAGGCTATTCGCAGAAAAGGAATCAAGCAAAAAGCTAACAAACGCAGCAGAGCAAAAAATTAAAAAAATAACCGGTAATGGAGAAAAAAAGAAGCGACGTGTGACAAATGAAAAATTCGATACTGTTTTTGAAAGAATCAAAGCGTTAGAACAAAGGTTTCATAAAGATACCATAATCAATAGGAGATTAATTGCGAGATTTTTAAAGAACTCATCACGCGGGGGAAATCCAAAACCCCACCATCAAGGGTATTAAGATTCAATGTTAATTCTTTTTTTCATCTCTAAAATAGTTTTTTTATAGTCATCAGTTTTAAAAATTCCTGATCCGGAAACAAAAATATCTCCTCCCGCTATTGCAACGTCTGCTATGTTGTCAACAACAATCCCTCCATCAACTTCAATGGGTATACTGCTTCCAACCGTGTTAAGCATGTTTTTTAGTTTTTTAATTTTAGAAATCATAGCAGGGATAAACTGTTGTCCGCCAAACCCAGGATTTACAGTCATGATAAGAATCAAATCGGTATCGTCAAGAATGTGTTCTATCATACAGAGTGGCGTCGCTGGATTAAGTGCAACAGCCGGTTTTACTCCTTTATCTTTAATACATTTCAGGGTGCGCTGAAGATGTCGGCAGGCTTCAGGGTGAACCGTCAGTATAGAGCTCCCGGCGTTTACAAAGTCTTGTATAAAAGGGTCAGCGTTTTCGATCATCAAGTGAACATCAAGCGGGAGTCTGGTGCAACGCTTTACCGCCTCTACTATAAACGGTCCAACCGTTATATTTGGAACAAAGTGACCATCCATTACATCAATATGAATGTAATCAGCCCCAGCCTGCTCAACAGCATCTATCTCTTTTTTAAGATAGGTAAAATCGGCTGATAAAATTGAAGGAGCAATAAGTTTTTTCACACATAACCTCCAAAAATTGTAGTTCAATGAAGCATCATTTTATGCAAAGAAAAGAGAGATTAGAATCACAGCTTGCTGCCACCAGATGACAACGTCCGATAACTAAAAGAGTAACGAAGGTGTTCACGGTTAATGCCTATCCAGTTGGCAACGCATCAGGATAATTCCTAAGGGTAATCTTGCTATTAGAACTCTGTTAAGTAATAACGTGACCGTAACGGATACGGCATGTTTTTGTCGGTCATCATGAAATAGAATAAATTTTCCCATCACCGCGGCTAACGTTTTATCTGATGCCCATATAACTTTACAAAGCAGTACAATCAAAAGAGGCATAATCAATGGAAGGCAGTTACCCATACAATAAGATATCAAAATATTGTGCATTACAGCAAGGCTATACTTATCTTGAAGAAAACTACTTATTAAAAAATTTCTCAGAAAGAGAATCTCCGATAATAAAAAACATTATTTATATTAAAGAGATTGATGGTCCAGAATCTCTCCAACAGCTAAAATTTTATTTTGCAGATGGATGTGATGGGCTCATAGAACGGTTTGGTAATCGCATAAAAGTTATTCCTGATGACGAGACGTATAATCCTGGATTTTCTCTGCGAGATAAAATTTTTTCCCTTTCAGAAAGTCAAAGAGTGGCAATAAGAAAAATGCTTTCTCGCTCAGCAAAAACGTTGCTCGATGACACATTAGAGTACTTTTAAATTACAATTGCGGCGGATGGCATGCAGTTGAATGTTGCATATTAAAGCAATGAAAACTTAAGGTGTAACATTATAAGAAGGTGACAAGATCAGGTTCGCTTCGTAGTAAAAAATTTTAACTTTATGGATCTTTCTCATTTTTTAATTAGTATCTCTTAAAATAGCTCCGGTACTTGCCGACGTGACCAGCTGTGCGTAGCGGTAGGCGTATCCGCTTTTTATTTTAGGCTCGGGCGGCTGCCACTTTTGTCGTCTGATAAACAGAGTCTCATCACTTACTTTAAGGGTTAGTTTTTTACCGGGAATATCAATTTCAATTAAATCCTCATTTTCAACGAGAGCTATTGGCCCACCTTCGGCTGCTTCTGGAGACACGTGTCCGATAGCTGCGCCACGGGTACCACCACTGAACCTCCCATCAGTTATGAGGGCAACAGATGTATCAAGCCCCATCCCCGCTATGGCTGATGTAGGGGTGAGCATTTCGCGCATGCCCGGGCCACCTTTGGGTCCCTCATAGCGTATTACCACGACATCGCCGGATCTTATTGCCTTTCCGAGTATTGCTGTTACTGCTTCTTCTTCAGAATCAAAGACACGTGCTCTGCATGTGCGTTGCAACATTTCAGGTGCAACGGCTGACTGTTTCACCACGGCGCCGTCCGGCGCAAGATTGCCACGCAAAATGGCAATGCCACCCTCCCTATGGTATGGGTTATCGAATTGACGGATTATCTCATGGTTGATGTTCTTCACCGCGGAAAGGTTTTCTTTAACTTTTTTACCGGTCACCGTCAAACAATTTCCGTTAATAAGGCCGTTGTTAAAAAGTTCAGCCATAACTGCCATTATCCCCCCTGCGGCATAAAGATCCTCCAAGTGGTGTGCACCACCTGGGCTTATTGAACACAGGTGTGGTGTCTTAAGGCTCAATTCATTGAAGATATCCAGACCAAGGTTTATTTTTGCTTCGTGAGCGAGCGCCGGCACATGCAACACGGTATTGGTCGAGCAACCAAGCGCCATGTCCACAGCAATGGCATTTTTAAATGCATCAAACGTGGCAATATCTCGTGGCTTTACGTCATTTTCAATTAATTCCATAATTTTTATGCCGGCCTGTTTTGCCAACCTTATACGCGCAGCATGCACGGCTGGAATAGTGCCATTACCTGGAAGTCCAAGTCCAAGTGCTTCTGTAAGGCAGTTCATAGAGTTTGCCGTAAACATCCCCGAACAGGAGCCGCACCCGGGGCACGCACAGTCCTCCATCATCACTAACTCATCTGAAGTCAATCTGCCTGACTTTACCCCACCGACCGCTTCAAATACAGTTATAAGATCAATTTTTTTGTTCCCAATGCGGCCTGCCAACATGGGGCCGCCACTAACCACAATAGCTGGGATATTGAGGCGCAACGCTGCCATGAGCATACCGGGAATTATTTTATCGCAGTTGGGGATTAGCACTAACCCGTCGAATGGATGTGCAATAGCCATAACCTCAACAGAGTCAGCTATGAGCTCACGGCTTGCCAGAGAATATTTCATCCCCTCATGGTTCATGGCTATGCCGTCACAGACCCCAATAGTGGAAAATTCCACTGGCGTTCCTCCTGCCATGCGCACTCCGGCCTTAACAGCACTTGCAATGGTATTTAAATGAATATGTCCGGGGATTATCTCGTTTGCTGAATTTACTATACCTACAAGTGGCCGTTCAATTTCCTCATTAATATAGCCCATTGCCTTGAACAGGGATCGATGAGGGGCCTTCTCAAGTCCTTTTTTCATCTTATCGCTGCGCATTTACAATCCTCCAATATTGATGTTGTATATTGATTCTAAATCAGCAACGGCAAAAAAATGCTCGGTCATTTTCTTAGCCAAGTTGGTTTGTAAATAATGGTGAACTGCACCCTTGAAATTGGACAGATAGGTCTCAGTTACCAGACAAGGGGGTTGAGTGCTTTAGTTTAGCAGCAGTTCCTCGAATTCATCCGGAGGTTTGTAGCCCAGGGATGAATGAAGTTGTTTCCATTTATATACCTGTTCGCCAAAATAGGGAAGCCGTTTTTGCACATCAGCAAGGCTGCGGTATTCCCAGAGATAGACTTCCGCGGATTTGAGGGTTTTTATAAAGCTCTTAGCCGCTGCATTGTCATCTGGATTGTCCTTGCGCGCCATGCTGATCCCCGCGATTTTAATTGATGACGGAAAAGTTGGACAATAAAAGACTACAAGGTTATAGAAGCAGAGAGCGTTGAGGGAAAACGCAGCGGAGTGTAGCGG
>FWPV01001273.1_pt1 | contig 71410 bp, 60 predicted proteins | sample 2228371 | NCBI WGS metagenome assembly FWPV01 (sample SAMEA103939776, study PRJEB20133) | metagenome
TGGGTATTGCCTCTCCATGATGATGCCGTCCTTTCCTGGGCGGATTTTATCCCCCAGGAGACCATGTTCTGGCGAAAAACTGTCTGGGAAAAATCCGGGGGACATATGAATGAAGCATTCAAGTTTGCCTTAGACTGGGAGCTGATTCTGCGGTTTCGGGACGCCGGCGCCCGGTTTGTGAGGCTGCCGAGGTTTTTGGGCGCGTTTCGGGTGCATCCTCACCAGAAAACATCCAAGGAAATCGAGGAGCTGGGGAAACAGGAAATGAATCGGCTCCGGGAAAAAGCCCTGGGAAGAAGGGTTTCGGATGCGGAAATTTACATAAATCTTAAAAAATACATGACCCGGCATATTCTCTTGCATAAATTGTATCGGGCAGGATTGCTTCGGTATTAATTCCCATGCATTGTTTTTCCGTCGTAATCCCCAATCTCAATCAAAGCCGTTTTCTTGCAGATGCCCTGGAAAGCCTTAAACATCAGACTGCGCGGTTTCAATTGGCCTTGATGGACGGCGGCTCTAAAGACGGCTTCGAATCGGTGGCGGAATCATATTCGGATATTATTTCATGGATGCGCGTGGGGCCGGATCAAGGCCAAGCAGCTGCCATTGCCGAGGGGTTCGCCGCCTTAGACGGCGATATCGTGTGCTGGCTAAACGCCGATGATTATTATTTCCCCGGCGCCTTGGACAGGGTAGCGGCCTTTTTCCAAGCCCATCCAAAAGTGGATGTGGTTTATGGAGATGCGGTTCATGTCAAGCCCGACGGTGGTTTTTTATCCTATTTTCCCGCCATTGAGGTCTTTGACGCAAAAAAAATTTTCCGGTCTTGTTTTATCTGTCAGCCCGCATGTTTTGTCCGGCGCAGGGCTTATGAAGCGGCCGGCGGCCTGAATACAGCTCTGAAATATACCATGGACTGGGATCTTTGGTGCCGGCTGGTAAAAAGCAATGCTCAATTTCAATATATGCCAGCGCTGCTGGCGGCTGTCCGGTGTTATCCCCAAACCAAGACGCTCAGCGGGGATCGCCGGCGGTATTACGAAATTTGGCGGATTGGAAAAACATACGGCAATCAGTGCCTCCCGATTCAGTGGGCCGGGTTTTATCTATATGATTTAAATTTTAAAAAAAACACGGCATCAGGAATTGAAAAGATCCTGCGCTGGGGGCTTCAACAGCTTCGAAGGGCGAAAAAACGCTTTGCCCCGGGGCCACAGGATCTTTTATATGGATTTCACCGGTGGGAGCATCGGGTGGAGGGCAGATGCGTGATAGAAATCCCCTGGTATCATAAAGCACATGTTGAGAAAATTCGGATTCAGGCCAAGGCTGACTCCGATCGATTTCAGGTGAGGATCAATCAAGGGCTGCCCATGGAAATATATTTGAAAAACGGGTGGTTGGAGGTAAGCGTGCCTCAAAATATGGGAGATTGCTGCCGCATGCGTATGGAAAGCATGAGGGGGAGCTGGGAATTAAACGATTTTATTTTGGTGGAAAGATAATTCAGCATGCCATATGCAGTGACCATTATTATTGTGAACTGGAATGGCAAACCAGTCATCGGCCAATGCCTTGAGGGCCTCAGACGCCAGATATACCGGGATTTTTCCATTATTATGGTGGATAACGGCTCCGGCGACGGATCTGTGGAATATGTGCGGCAGGCCTATCCTGAAGCGCATGTCATTTCATTAAACAAAAATTATGGATTTTGTATGGCCAATAACGTGGCCCTTGCGCATGTTGAATCCGAATATGCGGCCCTGCTGAACAACGATGTGGTGGCTGCACCGGAGTGGCTGGGCTCTTTGGTGCAGACCCTATCCGCCTATCCGAAAGCCGGCTCCGCCACTTCAAAGTTTTTATATGCGGATCGTCCCCATGTCATTGATCGGGCCGGCGATGGTTATTCCCGGGCCGGAGTGGGGGTGCTGAGGGGACGGGGCATGCCTGCGGATCAATGGAACACCCGTCAGTGGGTGTTTGGCGCCTGCGCCGGCGCATCCCTGTATCGCACCCGGATGCTCCAGGAAATCGGTTTTTTTGACCCGCATTTTTTTATTCTTTATGAGGATGTGGATTTGAGCTTCAGAGCCCAGCTTCAGGGATATCCATGTTTATATGTACCTGATGCCATTGTATATCATCAAGCCAGCCGGAGTCTGGGGTATGATTCTGATCTGTCTATATATTATGGGCACCGGAATCTGGAGTGGGTATATCTAAAAAATATGCCGCTTGCGTTATTTATTCGAACATTTTTGCTTCATTTATGGTATATAGTGATATCAGGGCTGTTTTTTGGGCTCAAGGGCCGCATGCTGCCGTTTTTGGCGGCAAAAAAGGACGCGCTCAAAGGATTCCGCAGAGTGATGGGGTTGCGAAGAATCATTCAGCAGCAAAAAAAAGTCAGCGATGCGTATCTTTGGGAACTTATGGAGCCGGAATGGTTTTTTCCCCGGCTCATACACCGTTATAAAAATCATTCTCGCGGTCAGGATGAATCACAGGATAGAACAAAGGTTAACTGTTGAATCAGCGCAATATCGATATTATCATTGTCAATTACAACAGCACGGATTATTTGCTTAAATGCCTTGAATCCATTCACCAGGATATAAACGCCGGCACCGTTGTCCGTGCCCATATTTTTGTTTTTGATAATCATTCGACAGATGATCCCGGGCAGGTGACCCGACATTTTCCACATGTACGACTGTTTGAGAGCAGGCGCAATATTGGTTTTGCCCGGGCGGTGAATGCGTGCCTGGTCCAGGGGAATGCGCCTCTGGTGTTGATTTTGAATCCGGACGTGATGGTTTTAAAGGGTTTTTTTCAAACAACGCTGGTATGGATGGAAAACAATGAAAGGGTTGGCGTATTGGGGCCAAGGATTTTAAATCAGGATTTCACCGTTCAGGGGTCGGCCAGGGCCTTTCCATCGCTAATAACTTCGTTGTTTGGACGCAACTCCATATTGACCCGGATATTTCCCAATAACCGGATCACACGGAAAAATATCCTTTATACCGATATCCGGCAAACAGCCCCGGTTCCTGTGGATTGGGTATCCGGCGCGTGCATGATGGTTCGGAGGCGGGCGATCGAAGAAGTCGGGTTGCTGGATGAGCGGTTTTTTATGTACTGGGAAGACGCGGACTGGTGCCGCCGCATGGGGCAAAAAGGCTGGGGTGTCATTTATCATCCAGCGGTGTCGGTGCTTCATTTTGTGGGAGGCAGCAGCGAGAAAAATCTTATTCAATCCGTGGTCGAATTTCATAAAAGCGTTTATTATTTCTATAAAAAATATTATTCCTCATCAAGTTGGTTGACAAATGCCGTGATTTTGGGGAGTCTGGCAATTCGGATCGGATTTGTGCTGGTGGTTCATGCGGTTCGGCGGTGGCGCAAAACCATCAGAAAAAAGGATGCATAGATTTGGGCGGGATCGCCGAATTTGAAAATACCGTTGGGATGGGGATATGAAATTATTGATTACCGGCGGCGCGGGATTCATCGGGTCTCATTTGGTGGATCGGCTGATTGAGATGGGCCATGAAATCATCGCGGTGGATGATTTGAGCACCGGCAGCATCAAAAATGTCAAGCATCATCAAAAAAAAAATGGGAAAAACGGAAAATTCCGCTTGGTGGTGGACACCATCTTAAATGAATCCCTAATGGACGAGCTGGTATCTCAATGCGATCAAATTTACCATTTGGCCGCGGCCGTGGGCGTCAAGCTCATCATGAACCGGCCTGTGGAAACTTTAGAGACCAATGTGAAGGGAACCGAGATGGTGCTGGGGATCGCCAATAAATACAAGAAAAAGGTATTGATCGCCTCCACCAGCGAAGTCTACGGAAAAATCATGAACAACGGCAATCACCGGACCCTGAAAGAGGACACGGACCGCCTCATGGGGCCCACCACCAAAAGACGATGGGCCTATGCGTGCTCCAAGGAATTCGATGAATTTTTGGCCCTTGCCTATTATGAGGAGAAAAAACTCCCTGTGATTATCACCCGGCTGTTTAATACCGTGGGGCCCCGGCAAACCGGTCAATATGGTATGGTGCTGCCTAATTTCGTGCAAAAGGCCTTGATCGGCAAACCGATTATTATTTATGGGGACGGCACCCAGTCCAGAAGCTTCACCCATGTGTTGGATGTGGTGGATGCCTTGATTAAATTAATGGATGAGCCAAAAGCAGTGGGCCAAATCATCAATGTGGGTAATGAGGAAGAAATCACCATATTGGAGCTGGCCCATATGGTCAAAGAAATGACGGGGAGTTCATCTGAATTGGAATATCTCAGCTATGACAGGGCCTATGGCCCGGGGTTTGAAGATATGCAACGCCGGTCGCCGGATATCACCAAGCTTAAAAACCTGATTCAATATCAACCCCGCTATGATTTAAAAGCAATCATCCAGAGCGTGATCAACTATTATTTATAGCCATGGAATTCCTTACGGAATATGCCATTGCGGCGGTTTTTTCATTTTTTCTTTCCCTGATACTCACCCCCTGCGTCCGGATCCTTGCATTAAAATACAAATATGTGGCCAGGCCCAGAGATGACCGATGGCATACCAAAACCACCGGGCTTTTCGGCGGGGTCAGTATTTTCATCAGCTGCATGACGGCGTGGATCGCCTGCGCTCTGTATGCCGGTGATTTTCATCATTTTATCCGTCCCCTTTTGCCGGCGGTAGTGGGGGGGGCTGCGATATTTATCCTGGGGCTGGTGGATGACATCAATGAAATCAATCCCCAATATAAATTGATCGGACAGGTCATAGCAGCCTCGGTGTTGGTTTTTTTCGGCTATCAGTTCAACTGGTTTGAATCCGAAACCGCCAACGTGCTGGTGAGTCTTTTGTGGATTGTGGGCATTACCAATGCGTTTAATCTCTTGGACAATATGGATGGATTGTCTGCAGGGATTGCCTGTATTTCCGGAATTTTTTTAGGGGCTTGGATTTTTCTTGCCCCCGGCCACCCCCATGAGATCCTTCCGGAACTCCTGCTGCTGTGTGCCTATTTGGGCAGTATTTTTGGATTCTTGATCTATAATTTCCATCCAGCCTCTATTTTCATGGGGGATGCCGGCAGTTTATTTATCGGCTTTATGATGGCCGCTCTCACCATCATGGAAAGTCCTGCAAAAACGGACGGAAGCCCCTTGTTTCATCAGTTTTATGTGATTTTAATTCCATGCCTGATATTATTTATTCCCATTGTGGATACCACCTTTGTGAGTTTTATGAGAAAACTTTTTGCCCGATCCGTATTTCAGGGGGGCAAAGACCATTCGTCCCACCGGATGGTGGCTGTCGGTTTTTCAGAGCGAAAAGCCGTGGTCATTCTTTATCTGTTTGCCGTTGTTTCCGGGATGATTGCCTTGGGGATTTATCCTTTAAAAGTGCGTGTGAGCGTGGTGATATTGGTTTTTTTTCTCATTGTGGTCCTGCTGTTTTGGATTTATTTGGCAAATGTCAAGGTGTACGAGGAAGGGCCGGGAGAGTCTCCAAAGCGAAACGGGTTTTTATATCCCGTCCTGATGGAAGCGGGCTACGGCAGAACGCTTTTTTCCATTCTTCTGGATCTGGTCTTGATTACCATTGTATATTATTCAGCATATTTGTTGCGATTTGAATTTGACGTGGGCCCTAATTTTGCGTTTTTCATCAAATCCCTTCCCATTCTGTATGCCAGCCAGATTCTTTGTTTTTACATATTCGGGGTATACCAGCGCACGTGGTGGGGATCCCGGTTGGGGGATCTGTCCGTGTATTTTAAAGGCGTGACCGCAGGCACGGTTTTGGTCATGCTGGTGCTCCTGTTTCTGTATCGGTTTCGAAGTTTTTCCCGGACCGTGTTTATCATCTACTGGGGACTCATGTTGATTAGTGTGTGTTTTTCAAGATTTTTTTTCCGAATTTTAGACGAACGGATTTCCCGGCATAACCCGAACGGCAAGCCCACCCTGGTATACGGCGCGGGCGTGGGCGGTCTCATGGTGGTTCGCGAGCTTGAAACCAACGGGCTGTTGGGCTTGTCGCTGGTGGGGTTTATCGATGACAGCCCCATGAAAAAAGGCAAAACCATTCACGGATATCCGGTGCTCGGCGGGGCCGACCGATTGGAAGAAATCATCAACAAATATCAAATTCAAGAAATCATTGTTTCATTTAAGGTCAACGGAGCGGAAAAAAAGAAAGAAATCAAAAAATGGTGCGTCGCCAAGGGCTTGGATGTATCCGTCAGTCAGATGCATCTGACCATCTCCCCATAACTCAACCTAACCCCACTTGAAATATTGAATATCGAGCATGGCATGTCAAACTGCAACGGGTTCAGGTTTTACTTTACAAATTCGAGAGTTCGTTTTGGATATGTTGCGGCTTTATGATTTTATCATATAAAAATGTGAGCTGTAAAATCTTGGAGGACAGAGAAAGATTCTATCGATGATGGATTTATTACCCAACAACGCGATCTGGAAGACGGAACCAATGGATGCCCCCCATAACTCAAGAAAGGCCCGGCTTCTGGCTGTGGGCCTGTTTGACGTTAATGATGCGCCGGTGAAGGCGCTTTCCATCGGTGAAAAGCTCAAGATCAAAGTCATGTTTGTCAAATATACACAAAAGCCCGTGCACGTCCATGTGATAATGAAAAACAGATTCCACCAGATTATATGCTCCATGGGAACCTATACCCTCAATATGGATGTGTCATCGGTCCAGGCGGGTGAAGCCGCTGTGTTTGAACTCGTGATGGATTGCATGATGGAAGCGGGTGAATACCCGTTTATGGTGAAGCTTGCGGAAGAATCCGACAGTATCAATCGCGGGACAGAAATAGATTCTTCCCCCTGGCTGGGGCCCCTGACCATTTTATGGGATTATGAGCATGATAAAGCGCCTTTTTTCGGTATGTTCGGCTTCCCATGTACAGGCAGCATCAGGTCGTCTGTTCAACCACACCGTCGATCCTAGTTGCAGCATATCATTTATCATGCCGGTCAAAATAAACCAATGTGGTGATGCATGACCATCCGATCTTTCCCCCAGCCCATCAATATTTAATTTGCCTTATTGAATTTAAATAAATATCGTTTCCACAAAGTTTCATAAATTTGGTATTGGTTTTGCAAAAATTGAGTCCTATGATGCAAAGAAGCATTATCAGAAATGATTTTGGAAAATATGCAGTTAAAGCGCATGCAACAAAAATCATAAATGGTTTATTCATGAAGGAACTCAAGGTGAACCAGTATAAGAAATTGTACATCCTGGGAGTGATGATCGGTATTTATATTTTTTTGCTTATGGGATGTAATGATGATTCCGAATCTGAAACAATAGATACCGTTATTCTGGATAACGGCATTCTGGCGTTTATGTCCGATGATGTTCGAAGATTTGATATAGACCGCCCCATCGCCTATATGGTCACAAAAGACGCCCGCCTTCAACTGGTGTATCTGTCGGATCTTCAAAAACCTAAATCCATATATAGGATGCAGGTAAACCCCCAGACAGATGTCTGTGTCGACAACCAAGTTTTATACATACTTCAGGAAAACAGACTCAGCCTGTATGATGTGAGAAACCCCGCCAAACCGATTAAAAAGCAAGATATTGATTTAGAAATCACGGAACCGACTATAACGGGTTCCATTGTTTTTAATGAGGGCAGAATCTTTATTCTTATACTGGTGGGGTTTGATCATGGCCCGCCGTATAGCTATTTCATCCTGGCGGATGCGGTTGCGCCGACCCGAATGATCAAATATCAAATGGAGAATGCGGATAAAATCGTCGGTGTGGATGGTGATCGGGTCTACACCCAGCGATATGGAGATCTTTTTGTGGTGGATGTGAGTAATCCCGCCCACATTCAAAGTTCACAGATTGATTTAACCTCACCCGACCCCCTGGCGGTTGCCGTGTCGGGCCAGACAGCGTATTTGGTGAACCGCACCGGCGGTACACCCCACACCCTGGCATTGTCCGTGATGGACTTAAACAGCCTATCAGAAAGTTTTTCCAAAGAAATCGCCCGAATTCCATTTGCCGGTAGAGCCGACCGGGGCGTCAGCGCCTATCCCAAGTCCATTGTCATTGCAAATCACATGGCTTACGTGGCGCTGATCACCGGCGAGCTGGTATTGTTTGATGTGAGTGCCCCTGCAGCGCCCATGTGGATCAAAACCATTGATTACGGGGTGGTGGATGCGGTCGAGATCACGGAAATCCGGTATCGCAGGATGCTTGTGAAGGGCACTACCGCTTATATCGGCGGCGCAGACGGGCTTGTGATGGTGGATGGACCAGCCGGACCGGATGCCGATGCGCTCAAAGGTATTTTCAAAGACAGTCCTGTCAAAGGAATCGCCTATGCGACCCCAACGAGAAATGGAACCACCGACCTTCATGGCGCTTTTTATTATAAACCCGGCGAAGCGGTTCAATATCAATAAAAACATGGTGGTCGCCCTGACAGCAAAGCCCGGCCCCGGGTGGGTGTTTGACCGCTGGGAAGGCGATATTAACGGTTTAAACAACCCTGAAACCATTGTGATGAATTCATATAAAAATGTCACTGCTGTTTTTACGCAGCTTCCGGCCAACCAATATACCTTGTGGATCGATAAAAAAGGGCTGGGCGGGGTCCGCCTCCAGCCGCCGGGCGGCGTTTATTATAAAGGGACATCGGTTGTCATCACTGTTTTTCCAGATGATGGATGGGGATTTAAAGGGTGGAGCGGGGATTTGACAGGCGCCGATACATCAAAAAAAGTGTGTATGAATTCAGATTTTATGATATCAGCGGAATTTATAGAAATTGAAGGCACACAATATACACTAGCCTTAACCGATATAGAATAATTGCGCTTCATTAGATGCAACCCAAAGATATCCATCAAGACATCACCCTTATTGGACCATTGCCGCAACAGGGCTTTTGGGAATATTTTAATCCGGTTCATTTGGTTCGCCAGCTGATCCGGCATCGGGATTTGCTGTGGCAGTTCGTGTGGTGGGAGGTCAATGACCGGTACAGCGGGTCTGCCCTGGGATTGTTGTGGGCCGTTATTGTGCCGCTGCTAAGGTTATCGGTCTATACATTGGTTTTCTCTGTGCTGCTGGGGGGGCGAAAGGCGGTCTGGGGTCTTGATTCGAATTTTGATGTGGGCGCCATGATATTTTGCGGATTCGCATTGTTTAATGTATTTGCCGAATCCATCGGCAGGGCGTCCCATCTGATGTGGGCCAATAGAACCTATGTAAAAAATATTGTTTTTCCTCTGGAAATTATTCCGGTCGTGGTCATATCCGTTGCGTTGATTCACACATTGATTGGATTGGGCGTTCTGGTGGTTCTGGTGATTTTTATTAACGGGGTTTTCCACTGGACGTTCCTATATCTCCCGTTGACATGTATGCCGTTGATTTTTTTGGTGGCCGGCATTTCATGGTTTTTAGCCACCCTGGGGGTATTTAACCGGGATGTGGACAATCTGATTCAGAGCCTGATTCAGGTTCTTTTTCTGTTGTCTGCCATATTTTTTCCTTTAGACGCGCTGTTGAAACTTTTTCCGGCCCGCTGGCAATGGATCGTGCGGTTCAACCTGCTTTCCTCCATTGTGGAGGACGGCCGACGCGTGATTCTCAAAGGCATTCCGCCGGACTGGTTCTGGCTGGCTGCTGATACAGCCGCTTCCCTGGTGCTGATGCTGGCCGGTTATGCTTGTTTTATGTATTATAAAAGGCAGTTTGCAGATGTCATATAATGTCAATACGGACGGTGAATTTCAAATGCCGCCGGAGGCGGCTGTTTGTGTTCGTCGAATTTCAAAGATGTTTCGGCTGTTTAACAGCCCTAAGGATATGCTCAAACAGCAGATCTGGCGGCATAAAAAATTTTATGCAGAATTTTGGGCGCTCAAAGAAATCAGCTTTGATGTTAAGCAGTGTGAAGTAATGGGGATTTTAGGGCATAATGGTGCCGGAAAAAGCACCCTGCTGCAGATCCTTTCCGGTACCATGGCGCCCACATCCGGCTACGTGTATATCCGGGGCCGCATCGGGTCGATCATGACTATGGGCAGCAGTTTCAAGCAGGATTTCACAGGCCGGGAAAATGTTTTTATTTTAGGGTCGCTTCTGGGCCTTTCCAAAAAACAGATTCATGCGCATATGGGCTGGATCAGAGAATTTGCCGATATCGGTATTTTTTTTGACAAACCCATCCGGACCTATTCCAGCGGCATGGTCGCGCGGCTGGCGTTTGCTGTTTATACTTCTCTTAAGCCGGATCTTCTGATCGTGGATGAAGTCATCGGCGTGGGGGATTTGGCGTTTATTCAAAAATGCCATGAGCATATTTCAAATCTTATTGCAGCTGGCATGTCCATGATTCTGGTTTCTCATAATATGAATATCATGAGGCAATTCTGCCATAGAGCGATGGTATTGCAGCACGGGGCGATCATCTGTGAGGGCAGCGTGGATCAGGCCATCAGCGCGTATAATAAAATAAGGCCCCGAAAATAAAATAACGGTTCAAAATGGCATATCGGTATTGCGAAAAAGGGTTTTGAGATGATTGTACAAACAGAAAAAGCAACTCTCTTACACCCCACCATTTTTCATATCACCCATTACAAAGCAGGTTCCCAATGGGTGTATGCTGTATTACATGCAGTGGCAGGGGATCAAGTTGTCAGGCCCAAAGCAGGCGCACGGCATGTTACAGAAGGGCCGATTATGGAAGGGATGATTTATCCCTGCGTGTATCTGACAAAAGAAGATTTTGAGAGAGCCAATCCGCCCGAAACAAGCCGTAAATTTATCGTTATTCGTGATTTAAGGGATACACTGGTATCAAATTATTTCAGTTTTCGTTACAGTCATGAGCTGCTAAATGATCGGTTGCGTCATACCAGACAAGTGTTGGAAAGCTTGTCGGTTTCCGATGGTTTGATGCGGATTATGGGTGAAAATTGGATTGTGCCGAAAATTCAATTGTCATGGATTCACTCAAATGATTTGATCGTGCGGTATGAAGATTTGATTGCCGATGAATTCAATTGGTTCTGTCATATTCTTTCCTATTGTGACATTGACATAGATGATGCGCAGCTTTCCCATATTGTTGAAATGAACTCTTTTGCCAATTTATCCGGTAGATCCCCGGGAACAGAGGATGTAAAATCCCATTTTAGAAAAGGTGTGGTGGGTGACTGGAAAAATTATTTTGATGATCGGGTGAAAGCGAATTTTAAAAAACGATTCGGGCATGTGTTGATTGAAACAGGGTATGAAAAAGATTTCAATTGGTAATTCAAGGATGGGATTAATAGGCGATAGAGAAATTGTTTTGGATCGGATAAAGGTATGACATGAAAACATCAGGATTCCCAACGGTTTTCCATATCACCCATTACAAAGCAGGATCGCAATGGGTGTATGCGGTGTTGAAAGCCGTGGTCGGACAAGAGCGGGTGGTTCAGCCTAAAATCAATGCAGCACATGTGACAGAAGCATCGATCCGAGAAGGCATGCTCTATCCTTGCGTGTATTTGACAAAGCAACGGTTTGAACAGGCCAATCCGCCAAAGACGCATCGAAAATTTATTGTGATTCGGGATCTTCGGGATACCTTGATTTCCCAATATTTCAGTTTTCTTCATAGCCATGAAATGCTGGATTCCACAATGCAGATTCAAAGAAATGTATTATCGGAAAAGTCGATTTCTGAGGGGTTGATGAACATATTCAGCAGGAGATGGATGCCGGCGGTCATCCAGGCTTCATGGATCGGCTCAGATGACCTGATGATCCGGTATGAGGATTTAATCGCCGATGAACACCAATATTTCCGAAAAATTGTTTCCTATTGCGGCATTGACATTGAGGAAGACAAACTCAACAACATCATTGAAAACAATACCTTTGAAAAATTGTCCGGCAGAAAACCCGGGACCGAAGATGTCACATCCCATTTCCGAAAAGGCATTTCCGGCGACTGGAAAAACTATTTTGATGTGCCGGTCAAGCAGCTGTTTAAAGAACGATATGGCGATCTGCTGATCAAAACCGGTTATGAAAAGGATTTTAGTTGGTAATCTCGGCTCCTTTTGATGTGTATGGCCCATCATGAATCCCATGCCGAATAACGCTCTGAAAAATCCACCCACTGTGTTTCACGTCACCCATTATAAAGCAGGGTCCCAATGGGTATTTGGAATTTTGGGAGATATTGCTGGGGATAGAATCATTAAGCCGCTGCCGGAGTCCGCTCATGTCACAGCTCAACCCATTGTCCAGGGAAAGATTTACCCGTGCGTTTATCTGACCCATCATGCGTTTTATCAATCTGTTCCGGACATGTATCATCGTATTTTTTTAATTATCCGGGATCTTCGGGATACATTGGTTTCCCATTATTTCAGCCTCAAGCACAGCCATCAAATCTTGACTTCCGGCCAGCAGGAAGTCAGAAAAGCGTTAAACGTGTTGAACATTTCCGATGGACTTGTCTATTTAATGGAAAAAGGTTTTTTTGTGTCCGTTGAAATTCAGAGGTCTTGGTTTAACAATGAATTTTTTCATACAGCTTATCCCACAGGTTGGCCATGGTTGAATACGGATTATTTGCTGATTCGTTATGAAGATTTAATGAAAAATCAGTTTTTTTGTTTTAAAAAAATATTATCGTTTTGTAATATCCCTCTATCTGACAATCAATTAATTGATATTATTGAGAAAAATTCATTTGAGCGGATCACCTCCAGAAAGCCCGGCCAAGAAGATGTGAATTCCCACTATCGAAAAGGGATTTCCGGAGACTGGAAGAATTATTTTGACGAACAGGTGACACGGGAATTCAAGCGCAGATTCGGATATGTGTTGATTGAAACAGGGTATGAGCAAGATGATCATTGGAGCGCGTAAGGATGCCCATCAAAAAAACGAATCAAAAGAAATACCAGAATCCCCTTTTTGGGGAAAGCCAATAAATACGTTGAACATTCTGTGTTAATTGGTTGATGCGCTTTGGATTGCCTGATTAAACGCCTCGATTTCCGCCTTTAAGGCCTTTTCTTCTTCTTTGTATTTCTTGATGTTTTCGTTCAGGGCTTTGACATCCTGGTTGTACTGATCAATGCTGGCTGGATCTGTAAGAGTGTCTTTGGCAGCCTCCAGACGTTTGCGTTCTTTCATGAGCGCATCAAATTTTTTGGTTAATGCCGCTTTTTTTTCCGCAAGGAGCGTTCTTTGTTCAGTGAGTTTGGCAAGATCCATTTGTTTGGCGCGCTGTCGGGGGGATTCTTCAGGGCTGGCCGAAGGCGCTGGTTGGGGTTGGAGTTTGGAGGGTTCTGCAGCCGGTTTGGATTCCGGCGGCTTTTCCATTGATGTTGGTGCAGATGCCGTGGGCTCATGGCGGGGGGACAGCGCGGCCTGGGTCACTGGTTCATCGGCGGTTGTGATATAACCTTTTTCAATGGGAATGTTTTCAGAGGGCGCTTCTTGGGGGACAATGGGTTGAACCGCAGCACTGGAGAGAGACTCTTGGGGTTTAATATTTTGATCTTGATCCTGTGCCGTCATACTTGCATCAGCCTGAACAGCGGCTGTTTCAACAGCCGTTTGGGGTGCCTGGACCGGCAAATCGGTTTCTGCTGCTTTTAATGACTTGGTTTCAGGCTGTTGAACCGGCTCGGTTTTTTTAGGAGATTCTGGGGTGAATTCAGAAATTTTTGGTTTTTCGGTCTTTTTGGCAGCTTCTGCTGAAGGGGCCTGAAATTCCGATGGTTTTTCCACAGGTGTGGCTGCTGCGGACTCCACGGGTTCCTCTTTTATTTCTTTTTGTGCAGGCGTTGTGAGGGTGAACTCTGAGACAACCGGTTTTTCAGGTTCAGGGACCGCAGACGCCGGCGCTGGCTCAAATTCCGATGACGGCCGGGTGGATGTTAATTCTGAAGAAGGCTTGGCTGCCGTGGGTGTGTGAAGGGGTATTGTCTCATTTTTTTTGACGATTTGGGGTTTATATTTTGAGGGAATGGTGGAAATTTTGTCCGTAATATGGACAATGCCCTTGCTGTCGGTATATTTATATAAAACCGCAAGGGACGGCAGACTCGTTGCAAAAATGATACTAAATGAAATCAAAAAGATTTTAATCTTCACCATGGGTCAACCCCTTTTTTTAATGTGTCATTGCGCTGAAGATGTGGAAATATATTTTATAATTTAATATAACTTAAAAATAAACAAGGTGTCAAGAATCACTCACCGGGGTTTTTGGAAACCAATGGATGAAGGATATGGCCCTGTGTCAAAAAATAAACTGATTACATCCGCAACTTCCCGATTGTTCCGGCTGGGCGAGCTTGCGGGTCGGGTGGGCTTGTCCATGGCCGGCAATACCCTGGCCAATCTGTTTCGGGATGAAGAAGCCCAGGGAGAACACCGGGCCGCAGTTTTGCTGAAAAATGCCATGCGCATCAAGGATGCCCTGGGCCAGCTCAAGGGCGTGCCCATGAAGATCGGCCAGATGCTGAGCCTTCACGAGCGGTTGTTTCCTGAAGAAGTGGCCCGGGTATTGCGGATGCTTCAGCAGAAAGCGCCGGCGGTGGCGTTTGAAGATATTCTTGACATGATCCGGCATGAGCTGGGCAGAAGGTTTTCCCATATCGAATCTATTGATGAAACCCCCTTGGCCGCGGCCTCCATCGGCCAGGTGCATCGGGCCCGGCTTAAGGACGGCCGGGATATTGCCTTAAAAATCCAGTATCCGGGTATTGACGAGGTGATCCGGGCGGATATGAAAAACCTCAAAGGGATTTTAACCCTGCTTTTTTCCATGTTCACCCGAATGGATTTGGAGCCAATCTGGCAGGAACTCAATGACAGGCTCCTGGAGGAACTGGATTATGAAAAAGAAGCGGCCAACATGAAGCGCATGGCCAAATTTTTTAAAAATGACAAATCCATCATTATCCCAAAAGTCATAGATAAAGTGTCCAGCCGCCATGTGTTGGGCATGGAACTGGCCTTGGGCATATCCCCGGATCGGCTTTCTGAAGATGCGTTTCCCCAGGAATTAAAAAACCAATGGGGCATTTCGATAATGAAATTGATTTTGAAAGGAATTTTTTGTTTCAGGTATCTTCATGTGGATCCCAATATCGCCAATTTTTCCTTTCTGGAAAACGGCGGGATCATTGTCTATGACTTCGGGTGTATGAAAGAAATTCCAGAGCATCTGGCCAAAGGATATGCGCGCCTGATCCATGCCGTGCTGAATCAACAATACCATCTGATTCCTGAAACGCTTCAATCCATGGGCGTTTATCGATCGGACGGAACTCCGGTATCCTTGGAAATTGTGACGGATTTTGCCGATGTGTTTTATGAATTTTTCAAACCCGGCACGGCTTATGCGTTCGGAGACGACCCCGGCGTCTACCAGCGAATCCAAGCGCTGGGATTCAAACACATCGGTGAATCCATGTCCCTCGTGTTTCCCAAGGACGTTATTTTTATTGACCGGACCTTCAACGGTCATTTCGGTAATCTCTGCCGCCTCAACGCAAGGGCGGATTGGCGGTCCATGCTGGAATCTTACAGTGCACACCCTCTTTTGAAAAAAAACTCATAAACCATCTATGGTCATTGAACGAGCGTGACGGTTTGATTCGACGTCGGGACCACCGTCTCGGTGACATCATCGCACAGGGTGCGCGCGGAAATTTTGATCGGACCGTTGTAGCCGCCCAGGCCGAATATCAGACTGGGCTCATCCTGATTGCCGCTTCCCCGTTTTCGCCGGCCACGGCAAGGTCTATATACCCGTCATTGTTGAAATCCGCAAACGCCGCGCCCCATGCATTTTCAACGCGTGTGCCCGACAGCCAGGTGGCATCTGTAAAGAATCCATTCCCGTCATTTAAATACAGATGGGAATACCGGCCGGGATAAATGGAAGTGATGTAGATGTCCATGTCGCCGTCATTGTCCACATCTGCAAACGCAGGATCCGAATTGGTCTCTTCAAAACCCATACCGGAGTGTTTAAAACGATCCGTGTAGTGATAATCCGGCGGCTCCTGGTTCATCAACATCATATTGAGATCTGAAAATTTAATATATCGGGGATGGGCAAGGTTGGTGATGAATAGATCCAGAAATTTGTCATTGTCCAAATCCCCCCAGGCCGCAGATTCGGTTTGCATGGCCGGCTGCGGGCTGAATGCGATTGGAGTCATGTTCACAAAAAAACCTGTTCCGGAATTTTTCAACAAATGGTTTCCGGGATGGTCAAATGCAAAAATATCAGGGTGTCTGTCATTGTCATAATCTCCCCAGCCCCCGCCGTTGCAACTCGTGTATGTGCCAAGACCTGTGGCTTCAGTTATTTCCATAAAATTACCTTGGCCTGTGTTTTGAAACAGGCGGTGTCCATCAACAAGCAGGCCCACAAAACCATCCTGGTTGAAGTCGCTCCAGGCAAGTCGGTGGGATTTCAGATTGGCAAGGCCGGCTAAACAGACATACCCCTGAACGGCGGCCATGAGCGCATCGGCCAGACGGCCTGATGTGTGAAGCAATAATTCAATTTCCTGTCTGACGGCCTGCGTGGTGGTTGCTGCGCCATGATCAGCCTCTATCCTTGCCGCCCAACCCAATGACAGGGCATCATAACACCCGGGATCCATGGCCAATGCCCGGTTGCACGCAGCAGCGGATTCTTCAAACCGGTCCATGGCAAACAAGGTCCTGGCGCGCTCATACGGCCATTGGGGATCCATTGGATTGATTTGAGCAGCCTGATCAAGAACCTTTAACGCCTTTTTATGGTTGCGTTCATGGATCAGATCACGGGCATTCTTGATAAGCTGTTCGTATGCTTGAAGGGATTGTTTTTCGCCATGAAGCGTGAAAATAGAGTTTTTGGCGGCACACGCAAGCAGAAAAAATAATAAAATAGAATAAATAAAGCGTTTCACCGGGTCTAAAAATTTTTATTTGCTCCAGGAAAAAAGGCTGCCAAATTAATTTTATTGAATACGGACGCTATATTCGATTTGCTTGGAATTGGCAATACCGGATATCTCCCCTGTTAGGATCGGCGCTTGAATCAAACGAAGCGATGATTTACTTCTCCCTTTTTAGTATTCCTTCGCCGTACATGGCGTCAATGACATCATTGAATTTTTCCGCCACCACCTTTCGCTTGATTTTCATGGTGGGAGTGATTTCATTGCGGTCCACCGTCAACTCCTCAGGGAGCAGGACAAATTCTTTAATCTTTTCAAATTCAGCCAGGTTCTGGGAACGCGCGTTTATCCGTTTTCGATAGAATTCAATGATATCCGGGTGTCTGACGAGCTCAAACCGTGAATTAAATGGGATGTTGCAAGCCCGGGCATATTCTTCCAATGCTTCAAATGCCGGGACAATCAAGGCGGAAACAAATTTTTTGTTGTCCCCGATCACCACCACCTGCTCCACAAAATGATCCGCGCCGATCAAGGATTCAATGAGCTGGGGGGCGATGTATTTGCCGCCGGAGGTTTTCATCAGGTCCTTGATCCGGTCGGTGATCCGCAGCTCGCCGTTTGAGTCAAATTCGCCGATATCGCCGGTTTTAAACCACCCGTCTTCATCAAACACCTCGGCTGTTTCTTTGGGTTTTTTGTAATACCCTTTCATCACATTGCCGCCTTTTACCAGAATTTCGCCGTTGGGCGCGATCTTCACCTGCACGCCCGGCAAAGGGGTGCCCACCCGTCCGAATTTAAAATGATAGGGTGGATGGCAGGTGACCGTGGCGGTGGTTTCGCTTAACCCATATCCATACCAGACAAAAATGCCTACTGCATAAAAAAATTCCTCGATTTCCTGGGACAAAGGCGCGCCCGCGCACGGCATAAAGCGGATCCGGCCGCCCACCAGATCTCGGATTTTAGACAGCACCAGTTTGTCTGCGATCCAGTGTTTGATTTTCAAGTCCAGGGGAACCGGGAGTTCTTCTTTTTTCAGATTATTGGCCGCAGCGCCGGTGGCCACCGCCCATTTGAAGAGTTTCTTTTTTTCCGCAGGCGCGGTATCAAGGGCATTGAACACAGCCGCGTAAATTTTTTCATACACCCGGGGCACAGCGCACATGATGGTGGGCCGGACCTCCTTGATCACATCAATGATTTTTTTGGGGTCATCCAAGTAATAGATCTCCATCCCTTTGTAAAGAGCATAGTAGGTCCAGGTTCTTTCAAATACGTGGGATAAGGGAAGGAAGCAAAGGGATATATCGGTTTCATTGGGGTTTAGGAGCCGGATATCATGCGCAGCTGCCTGGAAGAAAATATTGGCATGGGTCAGCATGACGCCTTTGGGGGTTCCGGTGGTGCCGGAGGTATAAATCAGCGTCAGGAGGTCTTCCTGGGATGACCGACTCAGCCTTTCATCAATCTGTGCGTCTTTGTTCGATTTTTTCCCCATGTACAAAAATTCATCAAAATACATTTCAAAATCATTGCCCTGGATTTTAATGTCGGGATTGAATGCCACGATTTTTTTCAAAGAAGGTGTTTTTTTGAAAAAGGAAACAGCTTTGTCATACTGCTCCTGGTCGCCCACAAAAATGATTTGGGCTTCACAGTCATTGACAATATATTCCGCCTGACCCGCGGTATTGGTGGGATAGATGAACACCGGCACGCACCGGATGGACAGAGCCGCAATATCCACCATGGTGCATTCAGGTTTGTTTTGGGAAAACACACAGATCATTCGGGTTTCTTCAAGCCCCGTTTCCATCATCGCTTTGGCTGCCCAGTTTACTTTATCACCGAGTTCCCGCCAGGAGATGGCCTTCCACTGATTGTTTTTTTTAAACCACAGGGCCGGTTTATCCCCATATTTCTTGACGCGCTCATGGATGAGCATGGCGTAATTGGGTTTGTCTGATATCTGAAGGGGGAGTGGTTCTGACTTCATGACGTCCTCCTGTTGCTGAATTGGGCATGACTTTTTTTGGGCATTAATCCAATGATCTTTTATAAAACAATATAATGCAACCGGGATGCCAGGTTTAAGGGAAAATGCATGGTGAATTATTTTATTGAAATTATTAAATATAAAATTTAGGCTGAATATATGGCCATGGATGCTGAATGCCGGAAAAAAAAATATTTTTACAGGATGTCAATTTTTAAATGAGCCGGGATATTAAAAATAAACGCAACATCTCTTCAAGAAAAGAATTCATAGACCTCGATCACGCGCGTCAAGCCTATTTGAAATTTTACATTGATAAACGGCGTGCCATAATGCCATATGTCCTATATGGAATATAATGGAATAGGCAGAACAACCCTTTCACCGGAGCCCCATCCGATGCATTATGGATTTATTTTGAAAATATGTGTGATGCTGATTTTCTTTTTTTTAAATCAATGGAAAGCGTTTGCCTGGCATGACCACACCCATCTGGCCATATCACAGGCAGCCGGATATGAAAACTGGCACAACTCGGCCGCTGCGGACATCGCCAAGACAAAAGCCAAAGAGATCGAACAATATAATCATTTTTTTAACAATAACGCCAACGCAGAGGTCACCGAAGCCATGGTGATGGATCAGGTGAAACGATACAATGATCCCAAAGACGCCGAAGGGCATTTGTATGGCGCCATCATTGCATCCCTTCGGGAGTATATGTCCATGAAGCAGGCCAACAAATATGCGGAATACCCCATGGCTTTCTGCGCCCACTACATTGGTGATTTGTCCATGCCCCTGCACAATGTGCCCTATACGAATTTTAACAAATCCCATCATTCCCAAAATGACGGGATTATTGATTTTGGAATTTTAAACAATATTGAATTTATTCAAAAAAACATGTATGCGATAACCATCACCAATGAAAATGATTTGGCCAGCGAGATCGCCCGAATCGCCAATATTTCCCACAAGCTTGGCTTAAAAATGGAAAAAGAAAACAGGGATATGACATCCGAGGAGGCTTACGGTCAGATTGTTCACAGCGCGTCTTTATTGCGAGCTGTGTTGCAGTATATCAGGAAATAAATTCAATTCATCGAATCGTTTCACCAGGGGCAGGAATTTTTTATGTCCAAATCCAACCAGGAAAAAAAACGGCTCAAACGCAAAGCGTTGCAAAAAGAACGCCGGGCTCAGATATCCCATCAAATTCGGCGGGAAAAAGAATATTTTTATTTTCAAGAAGCCATCTGGCACAGGGAATCCCGTAATTATGATATGGCTGAGACGTTTCTAAAAAAAGCGCTTAAAATCAATCCCGGGAACCGGGAGCTACTTATGGAAATGGCCCGCCTGGGAGCCGTCGCCCAACGCTATGACTTGCTTGTCTTGGGCATCGGGGAACTTCGAAATAAATGCCTTTTGGGCAACACCCCTCCGGATAATGAGATATTGCTGGATTTGGTTTATGGCTTGATCCACCAAAATAAATACCAGCTGGCGTTAGACCTGTGCCGGGAAATCATGGCCGGCTTCAGCCAAATGAAAGTCCATGATTCCAAGAAGTATAAGAAGAAACTTCTCTCTTTTCAAAAATATGCTTCTGATCAGATCCAATGGGAGGAGCTCCGTCAAAAATTGCCCGAGACGCGTGAAATTTTGTCCCGTTTGATCCAAAAACCTAAAAAGACTGGATCCGAAAATGTCCAAAAAACCAAAAAAACATCGGCGCCTGCAACCGACACAAAAGAGGCTGATACATATCATCCGAAAGAGCGGCATTTATCCTTAAGGATTAAGCCGTTGCAAACTTTTCCGGAGATTCCTATTATCCTGACGGAAAAAGGAAAAAATTGGATCGAGGCTTTTGCGGGTGCGCGGTTTTCTTCCAAAGCAGTATATGATCTGGTGATGGAAGCCATGCAGATCCGTATGAAAGAAACCTTTGACCACCTCTTGTGTTTACGAACGCTTTCAGGTGTTTCTTCATTGATTTATCAGGAGGAGACCGCCCGGAAAATTTTAAAAACATTCCGGGGCAGAGCGCTGTTGGCCGATGAAGTGGGGATGGGGAAAACCATTGAAGCCTGCATGGTCCTTAAAGAGTATATGATGCGCCAAATGGTCAAATCCGTCTTGATCCTTGCGCCCACGCCCCTTGTGAGTCAGTGGCGGGAGGAACTCAAGACGAAATTCAATCTGGATTTTTTATCCACCGATGATCCTGGCGCGCGAACAGAAGGGGAACGATTTTGGGAACACCCTCAGATTGTGGCGTCAATCAATATTGCAAAATCAGTGAAAAATTTTCACGCAGTGACAGCCCGGGAATATGATCTGGTCATTGTGGATGAGGCCCACCATCTGAAAAACCGAAATACATTAAACTGGAGGCTGGTTAATTCGCTGAAAAAACGGTTTTTATTGCTGTTGACCGCCACACCGGTTGAAAATAATCTCTTGGAACTCTATAATTTGATTACACTGCTGAAACCCGGTCAGCTGAAAACCATTTCAGAGTTCAAAGAAGCGTTTATGACAAAAGGCGATCCCACGGATCCCAAAAACAGGGAACAGCTCAAAGGGCTGCTTAATCAGGTGATGATCCGAAACACCCGGGCCGTATCCAATATTCAAATCCCGCCGCGATTTGCTGAAACCATCCGGATAGCGCCCACGCCCCATGAAACAGAACTCTACCAACGGGTATCGGATCTGGTGCGGGATATCAATCAATCGGACGGAACAAAAAATAAGATGGTCTTAAAGCATTTGCTGGCAGAAGCGGGTTCCTCGCCGGCGGCAGTGGAAAAAACCTTGGTTGAGTTGATGGGAAAAAGCGATCTGACCAATGCCCAGACCCATGAGATCCAGGCGATTCGGAATTTGTGTCGGTCCATGGGCAATACGGGCAAAAACGCCATGACACTAAAACTTTTCAGCGCATCCAATGAAAAGATGATTATTTTTGTCAAGTATCGCGCCACATTGGATCATGTATCAGAAATGCTTTCCTGGCATGGCATTTCCCATAGTTTGTTTCATGGACAGATGTCAAATGCAAAAAAAGATGAAGAGATTGAGAATTTTAAGTCCCATCACCCCATTCTTGTGACCACCGAGTTGGGCGGAGAGGGTCGAAACCTTCAATTCTGCCGGCGGATGATCAATTATGATTTGCCGTGGAATCCCATGCGGATTGAACAGCGCATCGGACGCATTCACCGCATCGGTCAGGAAAAGGAAGTCCTGATTTATAATCTTTGCGGAGCCGGGACGGTGGAAGACTATATTCTCGAGATATTAGATAAAAAAATCAATATGTTTGAAATGGTGATCGGCGAAATCGATATGATCCTCGGCCGTCTGAGGGGGGAACAGGAGTTTTCAGATCGGGTCTATGATATCTGGGTGAATTCAGTCTCTGAAAAAGAGAGGAGGGAATCATTTGAAAAACTTGGCGCTCAATTGAAGAAATGCAAGACCGGATATGAAAAGACCAAATCATTGGATGAAAAATTGTTCGGAGAAAATTATGAGCTCTAATGGGAACGGATTTACATCAATATCCGAGAATTCAGCCAGTCAGGGGGGATGCGATCCTGAACTTTTGGGGTTTGCTGAACGGTTTTTGCAAGTGGCCGGCGCTGCTTTGGAAACCCATGCGCAAGGTCTGGATGCAGTGCTGCCTAAGGATCTGCAAATTCTTCTGAACGCACCCGAATTCATCCGGATTAGAGGCAATTCGGCCGCCGGCGCCGCCGATGATGGGTGTTATGAAATCGGGTACGGCGTTCCTTTGATGGACAAGATGATCCAGAGCGCATTTGCAAAAATTCCGATTCTTTTCTGCCGCGCTGAGTTTGATTACATCAAAAGCGGCGGTTTTGAGAGGCTTTTAAACCAACAGTTTCAGTTTTACGGGGCTGTGGCAACCATTGAAACCATTGCGGAGGTGATGGTGGATTATTTCCATATTTCCTTTCGGTATAAGGCCATGAGCGATGAACAAAAGGAAGGGATCCTTCAGATGGTATTTAATTCAGACACCCAGTGGTTTGTTCCGGATATGGCTGAAAAAATAAACAGCGCCTTAGGACGCATGATTTTTGAGAATCCACCCGAAGATCATCAATCAAAAATGTTTGCCCGTCTTGGAGAAAAAATACATCCCCAGATGCAGGGGCTCCTTGTTCAACAGCTTCGCGCTTTTCAAGACAGCATGAACCGGCGGTTTCGTCGTGACGTCAACAATTTGACGGAATATTATGCGAGCCTTGAAAAAGAGATGGTGCATCACCTAAAAACTTCTACCCTTTCAGACAGCGCCCGGAAGGATCGGCAAGCCAAGATCGATGAACTTCCTTCAGAACTGTCCCGAAAAACAGAGGACCTTTTTAAAAAATACAGCATCAAAGTCTCATTAGACCCTGCCGCAGCCATCATGATCCGAACGCCGGCCAAAAAAATCATCTGTAAATTGTCCGTAGGCAGAAAAACCAGACAGGTTTCTTTTATTTACAACCCCCTAAGCCGCGCCATAGAGCCGCCTGCATGCGCTCTCTGTGATAAGACCATTGACCATATTCATTTTAACGCCAACCTGGAGATGATTTGTTTTGAGTGCAGGGGACGATAGGCACTGGATGCATCATTGGCCCATGTCGTATGATCAAAAATGTTCAGAATGCAATGGGGGGATTGCCATCATGTCGAAGACGCACAACATAATCATCATTTTAATTTTAGTATCAGGCGCCATGGGGTTTTTCCCCCAGGACTTATCTGCTGAAGAACAATCGATTTCTTCTCAATCCAGCGTTGTAGAAAAAGATGCCATTTTTAAATTCAAAAATTTTATTTATGTCGACCGCCAGGGAGTCGGCTGTGAGGCCTTTCGCTTGTTGATCCCTTCGGACTGGAATTTCCAGGGAGGGATCATATGGACGCTCGATAATCCGGGCATGCCGGCAGTGGCCCAGTTTACGGTCCGCAATCCAAAAGGGCCGGAAGCTATGGAGGTTTTTCCCAATCAGGCCATGTTCTGGACCAACAACCAGATGCTTTTGGCGACATTTCCAGTTGGATCCCGATATTTTGGAGCAGAAGTCCGGCCGGTGATGGATTCCCAAAAAGCTTTGATGGAAATAGTATTGCCTCGATTTCGAGGGAATGTATCTGATCTAAAGATCATCCACCAAAAGAACCTTCCGGGCCTTGCCAAAGCGTTGGGTGCAGAGTCCTCACAGCCGGGTGTTAAAACATTTGTTGATGCTGCAAAAATCCGTATTGAATATTTGAATGACTCCATCCCTGTGGAAGAAGAAATTTTTGCCGTGGTGGAGGGATTTAGCTTTGGGTTTCAATCCATGCAGGGGATGATCACCAACACCAATTGGTTTGTGGATTATATTTTTTCCTTCAAAGCGAAAAAAGGCGAGCTTGACCGGAATGCCGTCTTGTTTCAAACCATGGTGCAATCATTTAAAGTCAATTCGGTTTGGTTCAACAAATATAACCAGACTGTCAACTACCTGATTCAGGCCCAAATCCAGCAGATACGTTCCATGGGCGAGCTTAGCCGGATCATCAGTCAAACCAGCAGCGAGATCAGCGATTCCATGATGAAATCCTACCAGGACCGCCAGCAGGTGTATGACCGGATCAGCGAAAATTTCAGCGAGTATGTCCGGGGAACCGAGCATTATCAAAATCCGTTTGAGGGTTGCAAAGTGGAATTGCCCGGCGGATATCATCATGTGTGGACCAATGCCAGCGGTGAATATATTTTTACTGACAATCCCAATTATAATCCGAATATCGGCTCAAATAAAAACTGGGAAGAAATTCAGAAGAAATGAGTCAAAAACGATCCAACCTTGTGCTCATCGGCATGCCGGGATCCGGCAAAAGCACCGTGGGCGTCATCCTGGCCAAAAAGACCAGTCGCGGTTTTGTGGATACAGACGTGCTTATTCAAACGTCCCAGGGCCGGACATTGCAGGAGATTGTGGATTTGCAAGGGGATCTTGCATTGCGTAAAATTGAGGAAGATTGTCTGATGGGGCTTAACCTGGCCCATTATGTGATTGCCACGGGCGGCAGCGCCGTCTATAGTCAAAAAGCCATGAATCATTTAAAGCGCAACAGCACGACCATTTTTCTTGATGTGGATATGGCCACCCTGGAGTCACGGGTTCTGGATTTTAGCATTCGGGGACTTGCAAAACGCCCCGGGCAAACTCTTTGCGAACTCTTTGAAGAACGCCTGCCGCTGTATCAGATGCACGCGGATATCATTATTCCTTGCAGCGGAATGACCCAGGACCAGGTCTGCGCCGCCATCATGGAACAAACCGGGATTTAACTGAAGATATCTCAAACTCTGATATCAAACCAGCAAGATTAAAACTTAAGAACCCGGGCATCATGTCGGCATTGCACGTTTGTTATTCACCAGGACGATCAAAATCAGATAAAATCGCTTGTTTTGACGGCGCCGCCATGATTATACTGCCCCCATATGGCAATTAACCACAAACGGGAAATAGTTTCATGGAAAAAGAATTGGTCTTTATTACCGTCATCGGCAAAGACAGAAAAGGGATTGTAGCGACCATATCCGGCTTTTTGTATCAACAAAACATCAATATTGAAGATATCAGTCAACGGATTATGTCTGACGGTTATTTTGTCATGACCATGCTGGCCGATATCAAGGATGCCGCCATTTCCCTGGACAAAATATCCCAGGGGCTTGAAAAAATTGGAAATGAGCTTGGCATGAAAATCCAGCTCCAGCATGAAAACATTTTTAAAATGATGCACAGGGTTTAACCATGGCCATTTCTTTGGAAGAAGTCTACGAAACCGCAAGCATGATCCTGTATCAGAACTTGGATATCCGGACCACCACGCTGGGTCTGAATCTGAAGGATTGCATTGATTCGGATTTTAGTAAATTTCAACAAAATGTGTATGCCAGGGTGCATTCCCATGCCAAAAATTTGGTTCAGGAAGCGCAAAAACTGGAGCTGAAATACGGGATTCCCATTGTCAATAAGCGTATTTCAATTACGCCCGTCAGTCTGATCATGGAAAGCCATTGCGCGCAAGATAAATTCTTAAACATGGCCAGAACCTTGGATGAGGCGGCCCGGGATGCCGGCATTGATTTTATCGGCGGTTTCGGTGCCTTGGTGCAAAAAGGGCTTACCCGATCCGACCGAATGCTGATTGATGTGCTTCCGGATGTGCTTTCACAAACAGAGCGGGTCTGCGCGTTTTTAAATGTGGGCTCCACCGTGGCCGGATTAAACTTAGATGCCGTCAATCTTCTGGGCCGGATGCTCAAGCTGACCGCAGAAAAAAGCCGAAACGCCGTTGGATGCGCCAAGTTTGTGGTGTTTGTCAACGCGCCGGAGGACAATCCGTTTATGGCCGGCGCCTTTCACGGGGTGGGCGAAGGAGATGCGGCGCTGAATATCGGCATCAGCGGTCCGGGCGTGGTAAAAAGCGTGGTGGAGAAAAACCGGGATTGCGATCTGACCCAGCTTTCAGAAATCATCAAGCGCACTGTGTTTAAAATCACCCGGGCCGGTGAATTGATCGGCCGGGAACTGGCGGCGGTGTTGAATGTGCCATTTGGCATCGTGGATATTTCTTTGGCCTCCACCACCGCAGCCGGCGATTCAGTGGCCAATGTGATGGAAGCATTCGGCATTGAAAAGATCGGCGCGCACGGCTCCACCCTGGCTGTGGCCCTGCTCATGAACGCGGTGAAAAAAGGCGGCGCCATGGCCAGCGGCAATGTGGGCGGTTTGAGCGGCACATTCATTCCGGTGAGTGAAGACGCGGGCATGATCGACGCGGTCCGGAAAGGGGCGTTGAGCCTTGATAAACTTGAAGCCCTTACGGCTGTGTGCTCGGTGGGTCTGGACATGTTCGCCATTCCCGGCGATACGCCGGAAGAAACCATCAACGCCATCATCGCCGATGAGTTGGTCATCGGTATTATCAACAATAAAACCACGGGCGTTCGGGTGATCCCGGTGCCCGGGAAAAAAGCAGGGGATGAGGTGGCGTTCGGGGGGCTGCTGGGCACTGCGCCGGTCATGGCTGTCAACCCGTTTTCATCCAGAGATTTTTTAAAGCGGGGGGGGCGTCTTCCGGCGCCGGTGACGAGCATGAGGAATTAACAACTCAACGGCCTAAATTTTCAGTGTATTCCCGAAAAAAAGCGAGCCGATGGAATAACCGCTTTATATTGAAAAGGGGGGAGCACAATGCTGAAACGTTTTATTGAAGAATACACCCAAGAGATATTTGACATCATCATTGTGGGCGGCGGCATCACCGGCGCCGCCGTGGCCTATGATGCGGCTGCCAGAGGTTTTTCCGTGGCGCTTTTGGAAATGCGTGACTATGGATGGGCCACCTCCGCCGCCACCTCCAAATTGATTCATGGGGGGTTGAGGTATCTGCAAAATTTTGAATTCAGCCTCGTGAGGGAATCCCTGAGAGAACGCCGGATTTTAGAGAATATTGCCCCCAATTTGGTGTATCCCATTCAGTTTCTGGTTCCCGGATACGGAGATTTCAAACGCAATAAATGGATTTTAAGGGCCGGTTTAACCATTTATGATCTGCTTTCCTATGACCGATGCATGACATGGGATAAGAGCAAACGAATCCCTCATCATATGTGGGTTTCCAAACAAGAGGTCATTGCGATGGAGCCGGAAGTTCGAACCCAGGGGCTCACCGGCGGCACCATTTATTATGACTGCCAGAGCATTTATCCGGAGCGGTTGACGCTGGCATTCATCAAATCCGCCGTCGCACATGGGGCCAAAATATCCAATTACGCCAAAGTGACCGGATTTTTGTTTGCCGATAAAAATAAGGTTCAGGGCGTTCGGGTCAACGATGGTTTCAGTGGAAAGAGTTTAGATATCAGGGGATCTCTGGTCATCAACTGCGGCGGCCCCTGGGCCGATATCATTTTAAATTTGGCCGACACCTCCGGGGAATCCAAACACCGGATCAAACGCTCAGAAGGGATTCATTTCATTACCAAAAAATTTAAAACCCATCATGCAGTGGTGATGTGGACGCCGTCAGGCCGGCATTTTTTTACCATCCCCTGGCGGGGATATCAGTTGACCGGGACCACGGATAAGGAATATGAGGGCAGCCCGGATGAATGGCGGGTCACCCGGCGAAGCATTGAGGAATTGATCCAGGACACCAATGATTCTATCGGCGACGGCACCCTTGCCTATGAAGACATTAAATTCGCTTTTGGCGGACTGCGGCCCCTGGTGGATACCCAGACCCAGGGCACTTACGAATCCTCTCGGAAATACGAGATCCATGACAATGCTTCTGAAGGCTTTGACGGGCTGATTACCGTGGAAGGCGGCAAATATACCACCAGCCGACATTTGGCCCAAAGCGTTCTTGAAATGGTGGAAAAAAAACTCCGTCGTCGGCCGGTTGCGTCCAGTACTGAAAAAAAATTTTTATACGGCTGTGAAATAAAAGATATGAAGGCGTTTATGGAAAATCTCAAAAGCTCATATCATGATTTTTCCCGTCAAACCATTGAATATGTCGGTAAAAATTACGGGACTGAAAGCGCGGTGGTGTTTGAACTGGCAAGAAAGGACAAAAAATTGGCTGAAATCATCTCAGAGGACGGACAAATTCTGGCATCAGTGATTTATGCCATACGTCATGAATCAGCAAAAACCTTAAATGATATTTTATTCCGCCGGACCGGGGTCGGCAATATCGGACATCCAGGAAAGGAAATTCTGGAAAAAATTGCGCAGTTAGCAGCCAAAGAATTAACCTGGAATCCGGCAAAAACCGATGAAGAACTCCAGATATCCCATGCAGTATTGCAATTGCCTGTGGATTAATCCATTGATTCAAGCATGAAAAAAGCATCTGCAGAAGGGTATCAAACCCGTCCCAACATCAGTACCTTCTGTTGGGAGATGCTCAAGTAAAGGTGACCATATGGCGATGCTTACTTTTCTTCGAATCGGAAAAGAAATTTATGATGAAACAGAAGCCTATCTGGTAGAGCATATGATCAATCGGCAGCGGACCGCTTTTGAAAAAGCGCTTGCCCGGTGCCGATCCACCATGAGCCAGTGCATCTTAAGCATATTAAAAAAAATCGGATTAGATGATCTGCTCTAACCAAATGGGGCCACTGCCAAAAAGCAAAATGAACTCCAACACGATAAAGCCACATAACAAATTGTATTTGCATGATTTTTTCATCCGGTTGGGATCCAAATCAAGCATCAACCATATTTTTTTCTTTGCAATTCCATCCTTAATAATGGTATTTATACTGAGTTCAGACCAAACCGGATCATATCAAATGAGTGTTTTTACAGGATGAGGTAAAACAACCGGCCTGAATTTAAAAAAATCAATAAGAAAATAAGTTTTGAAACAAACACAAAGAGAAACAAGGAGGAAAGGATATGCAAAAATGGTTTGTATTACTGATGATCGCGATGGGAATTCTTTTTATGGGTGCATTTGCATCATCGGCAGCCTCTCAGTTGGATGCCAATAATCAGAAGATTATCAATGTGGCTCCAGGCGAGGAAGGCACAGACGCCGTTAATGTGAATCAACTTGAAAAAGTGGAACGTCTGGTCAGTTCTAATTGGTGCGCCATCAGAAGAAATGCCCAGGACATAAATGCACTGGAAGGACGCATGAACCAAGCTGAAACAGATATAGACAACTTGGAAGGGCGTGTGGATCAGACAGAAGAGGATATTGACGGGCTACATACTGACGTGGACGGCCTTAAAACCGATGTGGGCGATCTGGAAGGCCGCATGGACCAGGCCGAAGAGGATATTGATGATTTGGACAGCCGGGTCACTGAAAACAAAGGCGACATCGAGGATCTGGATGAACGCGTGACCGTAAATGAAGGCGATATTATCAATTTAGACAACCGCGTGACAGTCAATGAAACCAATATTGAAGCCTTGCAGGCCCATGATATGGGGTTTGACTGGACCGCCGGCGGAAAAACCCCGGTGGGCGCCAGGGCAAACGGTGTCGGCAGCACAGCAATGGGTGACGGCGCAGTGGCCCATAACTATGATACAGCAGTGGGTTATAATGCCAAAGTCGCTGCTGACGGCAGCGTGGCGGTGGGCGCCAATGCAAGGGTGGAATCCGGCGCTGCCAACAGCGTGGCCCTGGGACAGAATTCCGTGGCCAGCGAGGCCAACACGGTGTCCGTAGGCTCTGCGGGCAACCAGCGACGCATCACCAACGTGGCCAATGGCGTCAATGACTCGGATGCAGTGACCATGTATCAGCTCAATTCAACCGCCGCGGCTTTTCAGTCCCAGTTTGACCAGATGGATGCCCGGATGGACAATATGGATGACCGCATTGATGATGTGGGCGCCATGTCCGCGGCGTTTTCTGCGCTCATTCCCAATCCCCGGGTGACCCAGAGCACGCATTTTTCCATTGGCGTGGGCGCATATGAAGGCTCCAGCGCCCTGGCAGGCGGCCTGTTCCATTTTATTGACGACTGCACGTTCGTGAATGTCGGCGTTGCCCATGGGTTTCGGGACGGCGAAACCGCGGCCCGGGCCGGTATTTCCATCGGGTGGTAAACGGTGTGATGAAGCGAAAATAGGATTGACGAAAACATTCAAAAGGGGCGGGTGAAACGCCCAGCCCCTTTTTTATTTTAGGTATTGAAAAAAATTATGGGTTTTTATTTTCAGGTCCATTTTTTTTCTTTCTGGATCGAATTTTTAGGTAGGTTTTGCCTGTTTTTTTGTTTTCAAAGTCAACTTCCATTTGTATCCTGACTTTGAAATCCTTAAGCATATTCTTAAACTCATTTTTGATATTGACGTTTTGGAGCAAGGTTCTAAATTCAGCGGACAAAATCCTTACCATCTCATCTTTGGCTTTATTGCTTTGCTGGACGATGATTGAGATGATTTCCTTTGAAATTTTTAATTCTTTTAGGATTTTACGAATGGTCTCTTCCGTCAGCAGGATGCCGCCGATACTGATCAACACGGCTTTTTTCAAAAGGTCCGGCATCAGCGTGTCAATGGCTTTGATGAGCAAATCGGTGTCTTGGCCGCTGTTTTGTTTTTTTTGAGGCATATCATCCCCCGCTTTTTGATGTGATGAATATCGCTCGCATTCCAACCCAAGAAATTTGTTTATTTCCAATAAAATGAATTCAAATGGTTCCCCACCCCTGGCCGGAGCTTAATCGTGCTTGCCCGGTTGGCGGAGTGTTTGCGAGTCCGTCAAAATTGTTGACGAAATTTTTTACGGCAATTTTACGCAATTTTTGTTGCCCATAAAAACAATGTTTCCTTTGATTATAAACAATCTAAGCCCCATCTTCCCGGATGATATGTCTGATGCTTTGATACTGGGCCTGCCAGGCCAGGGGGCTGTATCCTCCTCCTAGGGTCATGACCAGGGGGATCCCTTTTTTTCTGCATGCCGTGACCACCATCTGATCGCGCTGGATCAAGCCCACCGCGGAAACTTCGACCGAAGCCAATGGATCTTCCTTAAGAATATCTGCGCCGGCAATATAAAAAACAAGATCCGGTCTGGATTGGTCTAAAGCCAGGGGAAGGTTTTTTCCCAGCAGGCTTAGATAAACGTCATCGTCGGTGCCTGAATGAATTTCAACATCTAAATCTCCGGTTTCTTTGGGATGCGGATATATTTCAGATTGATGGATGGAAAATATAAATGTATGGTCATGGCCGCCCATGCATGCAATAATGCCGTCCCCTTGATGCACATCCAAATCAACAACCAGGATTTTTAAGCGCTTTTTGTTTTTCCGGATTTTTTTTGCGGCAATGGGGATGTCGGCAAAAGGACAAAATCCAGCCCCGCGGTAAGGTCGCGCATGGTGAAACCCGCCGCCTAGATTTACGGCAAGGCCGTGATCCAATGCGAGTTCAGCAGCCAATACGGTACCGCCGGTTACGACTTTGTAAGCATTCACGATGCGTTTTACGATAAATGCCGGCAAAATTTGGATCAAAGCAAATTCCAAAGCATCTGCCGTATGCGCGGGATCAGGAAAGCCGGAAATATAATCTGCATCATGGACCTGTAAAAGGGCGTCTGCGGACACCGGCCCGGGAATGAAAACATGATCCGGAGAAATTGTGTGATCCGCAATCAAAGCCGAATAAATTTTAGCGGCCCTGTGCACATCAAAAGGCATAAAACCTTCCAGCCCATACAGCGGCACGCAGTAGTCGGCGCTGAAAACAATACAAATTCCTCCCTCAAGCACCGCGCCATCCCGCGGCGCTGTTAATTTTTTAAAGGCGGGTGAAAACGGGTATCGGCAGAACGAATACCACAGGCCGTTTACCGTTTGAAATGAGAAGATATTTTGAAAAAGCGCCGTGCCGGCGCCCCACAGCCCTTTGGCCATCTGCGAAATCAAAGACGGTTGGTCCATTTTCATCACATCTGTGTATATATCTGAAACTCAAATGGTTTCTTGCATATCATCACTATGTCATATCCGAATGCCGCGGTCAAGGCAGGAGATTCCTTCAGAAACACCCGGATCAGGTTGGATCGAATCAAATATATTGTTGTGGGAATGAAGATTGGCATTTTCTTTTCGGCAAACTCGTGATAAAGAATTTATGGGGAAATTTTTGATTTTTATAAAAAAAAAGGAGGCGCCAATGACCACAGCCGTTATTTTAGGTGTTATCGCCTTGTGCGCGTTGCTGTTTATTTCATTATACAACCAACTGGTGACCCATCGGAATCGCTATAAAAATGCCTTTTCCCAGATCGATGTTCAGCTCAAACGCCGTTATGAGTTAATCCCCAATCTGGTGGAAGTGGCCAAAAAATATATGCAGCATGAACGGGACACGCTGGAAGCCGTGGTGAAGGCGCGGAATTCCGCGGTTTCCGCCAGCCAGCAGGCATCAGTCAATCCCGGTGATCCCGGACCGATGAAGGGCCTGGCTTCTGCGGAGGCGGCATTGACCGGCGCCTTGGGACGACTCTTTGCCCTGTCAGAAAACTACCCGGATTTAAAAGCCAACCAGAACATGATGCAGCTCCAGGAGGAGTTGGCCACCACGGAAAACCGGATCGCATTTGCCCGACAAGCCTTTAATGATGCGGTGATGGCGTATAACATCGCGCGGGAGAAATTTCCGGGTAATATCGTGGCCGGTATATTTAATTTTAAGGAAGCCCAATTGCTGGAATCCACGGAAAATTCTGAAGAAAGAAAAGCGCCCAAAATTGCATTTTGATCTGGAAAAAAGGGCCGCAACACACAGGAATATCCCTTCAGCCACAGGATAGGGTCATGAATTTTTTCCAACGTCAGGAGGAATCCCGCCATAAAACGTTTCAACTGATTTTTTTGTTTATTTTGGCGGTGATGTGCATTGTCCTTGCCGTTTACCTTGCCGTCATCATTTTGATAAATTATCTTGAGATCAGGGGAACCGGCCAACCCGTCCGATGGTTTGATCCTGATATTTTTCTGTGGGTATGTGTTTTGACGTCAACGATTATTTTGGGCGGAAGTCTGGTTAAAATGGTCGCCCTGCAGCGCGGCGGGCCCTATGTTGCCGAAAGCCTGGGAGGCCGCCTCATCCTTCCTTCCACTTCCGATGCCAGAGAAAAACGATTGCTCAACATTGTTGAAGAGATGTCCATTGCTTCCGGAGTTCCTGTGCCCATGGTGTATGTCATGGACAAAGAAGGCGGGATCAATGCCTTTGCCGCCGGCTATCATCCCAGTGATGCGGCCGTTGCCGTGACCAAAGGATGTCTGGATCAGCTCAGCCGTGATGAACTCCAGGGGGTGATCGGCCATGAATTCAGCCATATCCTAAACGGAGATATGCGGTTAAATATCCGTTTAATTGGGTTTATCAGCGGAATCATGATTCTGGCCACCATCGGATATCATATGCTCAGATCCGCCGGGAGATCCCGCAAAGGAGGCGGCGCGGTTGCACTGATGGGTTTGGCGTTGATTGTCATTGGATATGCGGGGGTGTTTTTTGCGCGGCTGATTCAAAGCGCGGTGTCCCGACAGCGGGAATATCTGGCCGATGCATCTTCGGTGCAGTTTACCCGAAACCCCCTGGGTCTTGCCAATGCCTTAAAGAAAATCGGCGGTTTTTCCAAAGGTTCGCAGGTGAAATCTCCTTTGGCGCCTGAAGCCAGCCATATGTTTTTTGAAAAACCCATCCATTCCATTTTTGCCACCCACCCGCCCCTGGTGGATCGTATCCGGCGCATAGATCCGAGTTTTACAGGCGATTTTAATGTGACAGCGGCAACAAAAAGCCCCCTTGGCCTTGAAGAAGCGCCGGTCATGGCGGTTTCAGGGCCGCAAGAATCCCGCGGCCTCCATGGAGAACGGGTCAAGGACATGGTCGGCAATGTATCTTTCGATCATGTCGTCTATGGCTCAAAAATGCTTCAGTCCATTCCCCTTGAAATCAGAAATGAAATAGCCGATCCATTCGGCGCTTCGGCCCTGGTGTGTGCCATGCTTTTGGATGACAACAGCTTTTTGAGGAAAAATCAGCTCAAGGGCATTGAGAAAAATATGCCATCTGGTCTCTTTGAGCATGCGCAACGATTATATCATATTGTTTCCCAAATGGAAAAGCGGTTTCGTTTGCCTGTGTTGGACCTTGCCATGCCGGCCCTTCGGCGCATGTCCGGGGAACAGTTCGATCAATTCAAGCAATGCCTTCAAACCCTGGTGGCCTTAGACCAACAAATCAGTCTTTTTGAGTTTTGTCTTCAACAAATCATTGCCCATCGGCTGACGCAATTTTTTGATGTTAAAGCCAAAAATACCTATTATACCCGCATCGATGTGCTGATCCGGGATGCGGTGAAGATCATTTCAAAACTTGCCGATTTCGGCCATTCAGATCCATCCCATGCCCGAAAAGCATACGAAGCCTCTGTTCAAAAACTTTTAAAATTGGCGGGACCTACACAAGCAGGCTATGACCCCGGCGTTTCTTTTGCGGATTTGGGCAAAGCCATTTCCAGAATCGCCATGGCAAAACCCGGCATCAAGGAGGTTGTTTTTGAGGCTTGCACCGGGTGTGTTTTGTTTGACCGAACCGTGAGCGCTCAGGAGGCCGAATTGCTCAGAGCCATTGCCTATTGTTTTGATCTTCCCATGGCCCCGTTTCTGATGGATGCCCCATGACTTAGGCCGGGGCCGGAATTTTTCATATTCAATGGAATTTTTAAACGCTCCCACAGGCAAGAGACTAAACTTGTTCTTTTGCCAGAAAATGAATCACAGGTTGATTGAAATCATTAAAAGTTTTGATATCAAATCAAATCATTGACAATTGCGCGTTGCTTTGGTAACCGTTGAGAAAAATTGATTTTATCAAAATGAACCGGAGATAGTGCATTTCACCCTTAACACATAGACGGTTGAATGGGGACAAAAACAAAGCGCTCCCATATCCAGCTTCTCCAAGATCAGATCGGTCATTTTTTAAAAGAAACCGGATCTTATACCTACCATAGCTTCAATGTGACGCGAACATTTTTCCCGCTGGCCAAATTGTTGGCCAATCGGGATAATGTCACCGTGGAACAGCTTTCCGCCGTCATCGATAAGATATTCGAGGCGCTATATGCCCATCCCATCACCCGGCAGGGCAAAACCATCACTCGTTTCTTAAGAAACAAAAATATCATTCCCAATGAGAAATCCACGGAAAAGCTCATCCGATATGTCATCGAACAGATCATTCTCCGAAGTCCGGTGAAGGTTCCTGAAATTGTGGTCAATGAGTTTTGGGCGTTTTTTGATGATCTGTTCAGCGAGCCGGAACTCAAAGGTCTTGTGGAGTTGAATCTGGACATCATTCGGATGATTCTGAGATGCTATGAGCCTCTGATGGTGGAAATCATCAACCTTCTTAAAGAGACCAAGCGCATGAACAAGAGCCTGTTGCAGGATCTGCGCAAGCGGCTTGGCGTGATTCGGGGGGATCTGGCCATCATTCGGAGACAGATCCGGGCGCTACGGTATATCAAGCCATTTTTTCAAGCGGATCCCAAGGATTTTAAAACTCAGGCGCAAATAGTCGCCAAAATGGTCCGCGAATTCGGACCGTTTTTTATTAAAATGGCTCAGGTGGCGGCCGCCAACTCGGATTTTCTGCCTGAAGAAATCGCCCAGGAATTATTGGTATTCCAGGAAGACGTCCCCCCCATGCCGGCTGCCGAAGTCATTTCGGCCTTTGAAGAGTGTTTCGGGAAAAAACCCTATGAATGTTATTTTGAGTTTGATATTGAAAAACCCTTAAAATCAGGCTCCATCGGTTCGGTTTATTTGGCCAAAAAACCCATTCTTCAAAACGGCCGGGAAATTCTGGTGCCGGTGATCATCAAAATCTGCCGAAGCGGCTTGGACCGGGAGTTTTTAATGGGCCGGACTGTTTTAGGCGTGGCCATCATCAGCAGCCATTACTGGGCGCCGCACTCCAAATTGGCGCCGTTTTTGGAAGCCCTCCAGCAGCAGGCAGATGAATTTGTAAAAGGGTTTCAACGGGAAATCAATTTTGAGCAAGAGGCCGCCAATCAAAAACGCTTTGAAGAAAGAAGCAAAGAATCACTGATTTGGAATGTTCCTAAAGTATATTTTGCATCCAAACGCATCATCGAAATGGAATATATAGAAAACGCCGTGAACATTGCCAAAGTGTTGAATTATGTGCCCGATAAAAAGCGCACCCAGTATGCCCGGCATATTGCGTCCCGGTTTTTATATACCATCCTTTTACATGCGCTGGTGTACCGGGAATTTCACGGCGACCTGCATCCCGGAAACGTCTTGTTTAATTCCAACGGTGAAATGTATTTTGTGGATTGGGGAAACTGTGTGGATCTGGAAGGAAAATGGAAGCCCCTTTGGGATTATATTTCCGGCGCCATGCTCGCGGATGTGGAACTATTAACCGCTGCTCTTATCAAGATCAGTTCAAATCCGGAGCAAAATCAAAAGCGGTATGAAGAGATCAAATCCACACTGGAGCGGACCTTAAACAAAAAAAATATCACCCCCTTGACCCGTAATTTTATTTTTCAACTCAAAAGAGAGGGGTTGCAGGGGATCCACCGGAGGCTTCAGGTGGTGCTCCAGCTCATGTCCAACACCCAGCACCTGGGGCTTGTGGTCAAAAGCGAATATCTTCATTTGTCCCGGTCCATCGGCGCCATCATCGGCACGTATCTTCAATTATATAAGGATATCCCCAAGTTTTATCTCTTTTTTGATTCGATCAAGACATTGACCCAGTTCCCCGTCTCCCTGGTTTTGGATCGTGTGGCGGACAATCGGTCTCCCCAATACATCCAATTGCTCCATCGGATTCCCCTTTTGCCCAATCTCATCAAGCCGGCCCCCAAATATTTGACGTATCATAAACCTTCACTTCTGCCTCATGGCACGGTTTGAACCTGTTATCCGTATGGATAAAAAATCTGACGTATTGACGGTGATGCGGATTTTTCGGCGCTGAAAATATTTTTTATCCGTCATCCGGCCCGTTCGCATCCTATTCTTGAATTATTGAAAAAAATAAATGATAATACGATCAATTTAATTGTTAAATTTACAAAACCAGCAAAGCAACATGCAGACCTCCCCGATCTGAAAAGAAAGGAGCAGACAATGAAGCCGAACCCAAAAGCGTGTTTGTGTTTATTCATCATCGCCGGGATCATGAGTTTTCAGGCATGCGCCATGGCTGTAAAACCGGCATTGATTGAAGCGGTCTTCCAAGGCCGGGTCCAAGAAGTGGATCAACTGCTTTCATCCGGCGCAAGCCCTGATGAACAGACCCCCGAAGGCGTGACAGCCCTGTTTGCGGCATGCAGCAGGGGAAATGATAAAATCGTCAAGCGCCTCCTTGAAAGCCGGGCGGATGTCAATATTGCCTTAACGAAAACATATAAAGACCAGGGCCAGATTTTTTTTAAAGGAACAACGCCGCTCATGGCGGCTATTGAAAATAATCATACGTATATCGTTTATATGCTTCTTTCCCATGATGCGGACGTAAAACGTTCCGATGAGAACGGATTAAGCCCCATTATCATTGCCGCAGGAAAAAAAGATGTCAAACTCCTGGGCGATTTGATTGACATGGGGGCCAAAGTCAATGACAGAACATCCTCTCCATTTCAATCCAATGGCGAAACCGTATTTTCAGGAACAACGCCGCTGATGGCGGCCATTTCCAACAATCGCAATGACAACGCCGTATTGCTCATGAAAAAGGGAGCAAACATCCAGGCGGCGACAAAAAATGGCGTCACCGCCCTGATGCTTGCCTCTGCCAACGGGAATGAAGAGATGGTGAAACTGCTGCTTCAAAAAGGGTGCGATGTGAAAAATAAAACCACCCAGGAATTTATTTTCAGGGGGCAGCCCGTATTTGTGGGAACTGACGCGCTGATCCTTGCCGCATCCGGAGGCTATACCGGTGTGGTTAGGCTCTTGCTCAGTTCCGGCGCGGATCCCAATGAATCCACAAAAAACGGCGTCACGCCGTTGATGGCGGCATCGGCAAAGGGCCGTGTAGATGTTGCCAAGGTCCTTGTGGCCAGCGATGCGGATGTGAATGCCAAAACCACAGAACGATATCAGATCGGCAAAGAGGTTTTTCCCAAAGGGTATTCCGTGTTATCGGCTGCTGCAGCCGGCGGGCATACGGAACTTGTGCGTTTTTTGATTGAAAACGGCGCAGACGTTAATATCAAAGACGATGAATATCTCATTGATCCTTTATTTTTGGCGGCTGCAAACGGGCATTATGATGCGGCGAAAATGCTCATCGACAACGGCGCGGATGTATTTGCGGTGAGTCATCATGGCACAGCCAGAAACGTAGCGGACCACTACGGGCATTCCATGATTGTTCAGTTGATTGATGATACAAGGGAAAAAATTAAACAGGAGGCAGAAGACGCCATCAAAGAATAATTTATTTTTCTTTCAAAACAAGGAGACCACAATGCAGGCGGCCCATTTGTCGAGGCCCTGACACCCCAGCCGGTATAAATGCCACTTGAATACAGGGTGTCATCATAAAAATCCACGAAAAGACAAACCGCCATTTCGGGAAAAAGCAAAACGCACCGGGTGTGGTTTTAAGCGTGGCGCGAATTCATCTTCCATGCGCAGGGGGATCATGTGCAATGGACAATCAGGCCATTGAAGCCAAAGACAGGGATGTTGTGAAAAAATTCCGCCAGGTGGTGGAAGAAAAAGAGCGCTTCAAGCAAAAAAAAAACCATCTGAAACGAGTGATGCGGATTCTGGGCCTGTGTGCGGCGGTGATGGTGGTTTTTGTCAGTTTTTTTTTAAGAAATTCGTTTCATCCAGTTGACCATCCCATTCCATCAAACCCTGAGCTTCAAGATTCTAAAAAAACCATACCGGTTTTACCCCAACACCCTGAACCGCAACCATCTGCTCTTTCCCAGGGGGACCCAGGGGATGGGGATCGCATAGGTATTTCAGAAAACAATAACAAGATGCCTGCCTTGAAACGCCCTCAATTTAAAAAAAATACCGCTGATTTTCAAAATATCAGCATTGTGACCGCGGACCGCCGCAAGATTTCCCCTTCCTCATTTATGAAAAAAAACATGGCCGGATCCGTCAATATTGCACGCATGACAGCGTGCCGGGAAGTCATTGACAAACAATGCACAGGGTCCCAAGAAAAATTTTCAGTCAAAACAGACGGCCAGGTGCGGATATGGATGGATGTCCGGTCCAAGCAAGTCCCTTATACACTCAAACACGTCTATTTTGCCAATGGCAGACGGTATCGAACAATCCCCTTGACCATTAAATATCCGGAAATGCGGACATGGAGCGGCATTGCTCTGAACGGAAGCCAGGATGTGGGCAAATGGCGGGTGGATGTGGTATCAGAAGACGGGCAAACCCTTTCACAAATTGAGTTTAAAGTTGTTCCCTAAAAAGAAAGCGGTTTTTTTACTTCTTGAAACCAATTTGGGAAAGGGTAAACCATGCCGATGAAAAAAGCAGCTCAGCCTGAGCCTGCAAATATTCATTACCGGACCGCATCGCCGGACCAGCCGGAAAGATCAAAAGCCAAGCCAGTAAAAACCGCTGACTCAATAGGGTTGAAATGAAGAAAAAAGCCGGACCATGCTGCTCTTTTTATGTGTGGGCTAAGGTTTGAGATCAGAGCCAGCGAATTGTTTGGTGACAACTTGCGGCTGCCATCACAATCATGGTTTAAAAATTAAACAAAAATTCCACCTTTTGTTTGGACTTTATGGCATCGTTTTGATAGAGGATTTATCTTCAAAAGGCATCGAATGTTAGCAGAAGAAATGATAATCCAAAAACAAAGGGAATCAAATGATCAAAAACCATTCTCATCAATGGGTGTGGGTTGCGTGTAATATAATTGTTTTGGAGATTGCGATCTTAATAGCTGGACCGTTTGCCCAAATCGCCCTAGCGGAGACCACTGCCACGCTTCAGCCTGCCCCCGGGCTTAACAACGGGTCCGATGATGGCAGCGCAATGGCCGGAAAAGACGCAGGGTTTCTTGTGGCCTACCCGTTTGGAAGAAACAACGGAGATGGATGGGGAGACGGCGGGGTGCAGCGGGACGGCGGCATGCATTTGTTTAACAGCAACTGCAACACCGGGGTTTATCCCGCATTCCTGCAGTTTTCTCTGGCCAATATGCCCACGGCCAATATCACCAAAGCAGAAATCCACGTATACGCCAAAGCACATTATAACGGCTGTGGATGGCCGTTTCCTGCGGGCGCCTACCAGATATCCCTGCGAAAGGTCACATCCTCATGGAACGAAATGACAGTCAGCCGGGACACGACGCCGACATATCATTCAGCGGTTATTGATTCCAAAACATTTACTGCAATCGGCGGCGGCACAAATGGGTGCCCGGCGACTGCATATACGGAATTTGAAGGCTGGCTGGTTTTTGACATCACCAATCTGTATAAAGCCTGGGCCAATGGTTCTGTCCCCAATCATGGCGTTGTCTTTCATTTAGACACCCAGTTTTGTCAAAACGGCGATGTAATTACCCTATTATCGTCGGATTATGCCGACAATCCTGCACGGCGCCCCAAGCTTGTGGTGAAAACCACCCAGCCGCCTGTTTCAAAGCCAGCTGCGCCAAGCGATCTTAAGGCGGTATCCGCTTCTAAAGACAAAGTGAACCTGACATGGAAAGACAATGCTTCAAATGAGGATGGATTTAAGATTTATCGAAAAACCGGCGCAGAAAAAAAATGGAAACTGCTTAAAATCACCGGTCCTGATGTTAAATCCTTCAGCGACACCACAGCGACTAAAAATTCAACCACAAACATGTATCAGTATTACGTACTTGCTTATAATAATGCCGGAAATTCTGTTGCTTCTGTTGCCGCTTTAGTCCCCTATCAGCCAACAGGATTGGCAGTTGCAAAAGGCGCCACCCCCACATCCATGAAACTCACCTGGACGGATAAAAGCCCCAATGAAACCGGATTTGAAATTTACCGCAAAACAGGCAGTTGCACTTCCACAGACAAATGGGCCAGAGTTGCTGTATTGGGCGCCAATAAAACAGCATGGACCGATACCAAATGCACGGCCGACATTTCCTATGCTTATAAAATCCGGGCATACAAAAAAACAGGAACTTCAAATGCTGCATATGGATATTCCCTGTTTTCCGCCTGTGTTTCATCCGGGCAAAATTCAGGATCAGGCATTGAAATCGACTTGGAGCGGGGCGGTGAGGCCTCCGGTTCAACCGGCGCTAAATTGGAAATTCTTGAAAAATCCGGAATCGGGACTGTTGAAGTGATTTTCGGCGGCCAAAAGGCCACCACCGACCCTGTAGAAAACGGCCTGGCCGTGTCCAACGAATACACCATTACCATGAAAAATTTTAAACCCGGTGAAACCGCCATACCGTTTAAGATCTTTCTGCCGGTTAACATTTCCAGCCTCCCCAAACCAGTGGATGAATACGAGTTTGTGGCGGAATGGTTCAACCCGGATGCCGGCAAGTGGGAAAAGGTCGACGGCATGGCCGTGTATGACAAAACCTGCGCCTGCGTCTCATTTTATACCAATCATTTGTCCAAATACCGTGTGGTGTATATGGGTATTGATCTGGAAAACCGATTGAAAGCCTTTCTTTACATCACAGATCATTTTCACATTACCTATTTTGGACCGAGAAATTCCCAGCAAACTTCGGATTTAATCCCCAAGTCCACGGGCTGGATCGGCAGCGGCACCGCTAAAGACCCCCAGGTGCCGGATTATATTGAAGACCTGGGAAAAGCCCTTGAAGCTGCTTTTACCTATCATACCAAAAAAATTAAAACACCGGATGGCAACCTTCTGTTTCAAGACCCCACCCATGACAATCCATCTCTTCCCGATGGCGTTATCCCCGTCAAAGTCACTCGAATTCCCGCCAAAGGGGATAGCCGTCTGGGAGGGCCCATACGCATTGACAGTCAACTCAAAGACTGGCACGAGATGAAGGCCGTGGCTGCCCATGAGCTGGTTCATGTGCTGGCGGATCAGCACTATACCGGTGTGGGCGCCAGAATGAACCGGTGGTATTTTGAGGCAATGGCTGAACTCTGGGCCACCCGTGCGGCTGGATACACCCGCCGGGAATGCGTTGATTATTTTTCCAAACGGATCGACAATTACCTTAAGGTGTCCTTAGACGCCTCGGATGAGGACAGCTATTATGCGGCAGGCGATTTTCTGGCCTGGCTTGAAGAGGATGTGGGTGCGCCGGTTGCCGCTGCCACCGTAGCAATCAATGACTCGTGGGATGTCAATGGACTGGACAAGGTTTTAAAAACATATAACACCAATCTGGGTGAACGATTTACGGAATATGTGCTGGAAAGCACAGTGGGCGAACATGATCTCCGGGCAAACCAGATTCTTCAGCGCATCGTTCTGAAAGACAACGCGCTGTATAAGCGTCAAGAATTCGAACAGCCGATGCTGTCCGCCTCATTTTTCCGGGTCATCTCAGAGAGCAATGCAGACGGTTTGCTGGTGGTTTTGGAAAATAGCAATCTTTCCTCCAGGATCGTCCCTTTTTCTTATACGCAAAAGAATTCTGTCATCACCCGATTTGAAGACACATTGGAGGCCAAAACGCCGGAGGCCAAGCCCCTGGTGGTCAAGCACTTCGGCAAGCAAACAACGCCCGGCGTGGAATATTCGGTGCTCCGCCAGGTGGTCATCAATCCCAACATCACCCGATACTCCTCTGTGGTCGATACCTATACCTATTTTTACTATCTCCTGGTGCCGCCCACGCTCTTAACCCATACGGCGGGCAAAGTTACCTGGGAATACCCCAATGCCTATGGCGGGGGAGCATCCTTCATCAAGGGGTTTGACGTGTGGGCCGACGGTGTCAAACTGACAAAAACGCCGGTTCCTTTTTCAAAGCGGGAATATTCAGATTCAAAAATCAAAGCTGATTCAAACATAATTATTAAAGTCGTGGATGCCTACGGCAATGAATGGCCGGAAAAAGATACGTCAACCCAGGTCCGATTCTCTGAGCCGATTTCCAAAACCCACTGCATTTACCGCAATGCCCAAACCTATGAATGCACCAATGCGATCATCATAAACGGGACCTGGACCGTTACGGGAACCGGTATATCCATTGAACCAGCAAAATCCAATCAAACCACTACGTATTTCAATGTTTCGTCAGGAACCTCCGGCGTCATTAATATTACAGCCTCGGCGTCTTTTGATTCGAATAGAAGAGAAGAAACCGATGATTCATTTCGATACGTATATAGGTATCATTCACTTAAGTTTTTGGGCCATGACCCGAACGAATACGGAACTTGTCCTATCATTACATCCCTTGCCATAAGCGATAATTCTATGACAGTGAAATACTCAATACCAAAGGGTTGGATTGGCTTTATGAGCGTTCATCCTGGATTTACATCGCTTATGGATATAACGACTTATGATAAAAAAAATAATAATCTGGTCTCATCATCAACAAATAGGGATGGAGACAGTCCTTTTATCCATACAATTTATTTCGAGGTCCAATAATCTGACTAAAAAATGCTCGTTTTAATTCGGGAAACCTAAGGAACAAGGTTGTCCCTTTATTTACAGGAATTTAATGCAAAATTTTATAAATACATGAGATCATTTGCGGATTCCGAATATGCCGGCCGACCTGCTTTAAGAAATCAAAAAAAACCTCTTTTTAACATCTATACGCCCCCGGTGGGCGACACCACATCATCCACATTGCATGCTGCTGATAGAATCTGCTCTCAATAGCGCGTCCCGCATGACCAACAGCTTGAAGAAAAAAATCAGAGCTGGCCATCGGTGAAGCGAGAAAGCGACTCCAAAAATAAATCGTACCGTATCAAAGGATATCCGGCGTTGGCAGAGTGGTTCATTTCCGTTTTTCCTGCACATGAATATTAATGCAGTTGATTCATTGCTAAAAAGCAAGCCATGATTTGGCGTCCTGCCGGGTTATATGCCAAAAATTTATTTGAAAGAAGTGGCTTAAAAATTTTGATATTTGACAATGGATGGTTAATATTGTCATATTGAAGGAACATAATCCGGAAATGATTGAATAAGTGAGGAGGATAGCATGTGGGATTATACCGAAAAGGTCAAAGACCATTTTTTAAACCCCCGAAATGTGGGGGATATTCCGGATGCCGACGGCATCGGTGAGGTGGGTTCCATGGCGTGCGGGGATGCTTTGCGATTGACATTTAAACTGGATGAGAACAAACGCATCAAAGACGTCAAATTCCAGACTTTTGGATGCGCCAGCGCCATCGCATCCTCGTCGGCGCTTACTGAAATGCTCAAAGGCAAGACCTTGGAAGAAGCGGAAAAAATCACCAATGATGATATTGCAGAATTTCTTGGGGGATTGCCCAAGGAAAAAATGCATTGTTCCGTAATGGGCCGGGATGCCCTGGAAAAAGCCATCCAATACTATCGGGGCGAGGTTGAAAAAAAGCTCGACGGCCACCTGGTATGCGAATGTTTTGGGGTCACCGACAAAGAAATCGAGCGGGCGGTCAGGGAGAATCAGCTCAAAACCATTGAAGACGTGACCAATTATGTCAAAGCCGGCGGCGGGTGCGGAAAATGTCATGACAATATCCAGAATATCATCAACGAGGTCTACAACAAGACGCCGGTTGTTCCGCCGGCATCCAAAAGAATGACCAATATTCAAAAAATCAAGCTCATCGAGGAAACCCTGGACCGGGAAATCCGACCGGCCCTGCAGAAAGACGGCGGCAATATAGATTTGATTGATGTGGACGGGGACCGGATCTATGTGAAGCTCATCGGTACCTGCGCATCCTGTAAAGCCTCCCAGATTACGCTCAAACATTATGTGGAAAGCCGTCTGCGGGAAATGGTGACGCCAGAACTGGTGGTGGAGGAGGTTAAATAATGGCCGTTATTTATATGGACAACAATGCCACCACCCGGGTTTCGCCGGAAGTGGTGGAGGCCATGCTCCCGTTTTTACAGGAGTATTACGGTAACCCATCGAGTATGCATACTTTTGGCGGTCAGGTGGGCCGCGCCGTTAAACGGGCGCGGGAGCAGGTGGCCGCCTTGATCAATGCGTCGCCGGATGAAATTATTTTCACCAGTTGCGGCACGGAAAGCGATAATACGGCCATCCGCGCGGCCATTGAATCCAATCCCCAAAAAAAGCATATCATCACCAGCCGGGTGGAGCATCCAGCAATTAAGAACCTTTTTGAGCACTTGGCCAAGGTCGGCTATCGGGTCACATGGGTGCCGGTGGATCGGGAAGGCCGGTTGGATCTGGACTATTTCAAACAGCATCTTACGGATGACACCGCCGTTGTCAGCTTCATGTGGGCCAACAACGAAACCGGCGTAATTTTTCCCATTGAAACCGTGGCAAAAATCACAAAAGAGCGCGGCATTGTCTTTCATACGGATGCGGTTCAGGCGGTGGGAAAAGTGCCGGTGGACGTAAAGCAGGTCAATGTGGATATGCTTTCTTTATCCGGTCATAAAATCCATGCGCCCAAAGGTGTTGCGGCGTTGTATGTTCGAAAAGGCACCAAATTTTCACCTTTTATGATTGGCGGGCATCAAGAAAGGGGACGGCGGGGGGGCACGGAAAACGTGGCTTCCATTGTGGGAATGGGGGTGGCCAGCGAAATGGCCGTTAAGCATCTTTCAGACATCAACACCCGCGTCAGGGCCATGCGGGACAGACTGGAGGAGGGGATTTTAAACGCCATTCCCAATTCCATGCGAAACGGTTGTAAAGATCCGCGGCTGCCCAACACGTCCAGTGTGAGTTTTGAATTCGTGGAAGGGGAATCCATTTTGTTAATGATGGATGAATTCGGCATATGCGCTTCCTCGGGGTCTGCTTGTACTTCCGGCTCTTTAGAGCCCTCGCATGTGCTCCGCGCCATGGGGGTCCCTTTTACAGCAGCCCACGGCTCCATTCGATTCAGTCTGAGCACATATAACGAGGAATCCGATGTGGATATTGTTCTTGAAAAACTGCCTCCCATCATCCAACGGCTTCGGGAATTGTCCCCGTTTTGGAAAAATGCCGCTTGCAGGATGCAATAACACAAAATGGTTCAAATATGAAAAAAGAGCGTAAAATTGATGATTCGTCGTGCCGGATGGAAGCGGTTTCTTATGCGGATTACCGATCTCGTTTGTCCGGTATTGTGGATAAAATCACGGCCGGATGCGATGACAGCAAATGCTATGCGCATATTGATTATGAACAGCTGCCCTCTCTGTCGGCCGTGATAGAGATTATTCATAAATTAAGATCTATTTTATTTCCAGGATATTTCAACACAGAAAAACTGGATCCCGTGAATTTAAATTATCATGTGGGCAAAATTGTTTCCGAACTGTTTGATCTGCTCTCCGAACAAATCAGCCGGAGCATCCGCCATGATTGCTTCAAATATGATCTGGATTGCACCCAATGCGCGGAACGGGGATATATTGCGGCCTTGGCCTTGTTGGAAGCTGTTCCGAATCTTCAGAATATACTGGCCAAAGACATTGTGGCGGCATACGAGGGCGACCCTGCGGCAACCTCATATGATGAAATCATTTTCAGTTATCCCGGCATGTTCGCTATCACTGTGCACAGAATCGCCCATCAGCTCTATACATTGGGCGTTCCCCTGCTTCCCCGAATGATGTCGGAATATGTGCATGGCGAAACCGGTATTGACATTCATCCGGGAGCCACCATCGGCGAACGGTTTGTCATTGACCATGGCACTGGGGTTGTGATCGGTGAAACCGCGCAAATCGGCAGCAATGTGCGTATATACCAGGGGGTGACGCTGGGCGCGTTGTCCGTGCCCAAAGGAAAAATTGAGGAAATGAAAGGGAAAAAACGTCATCCCACCATTGAAGATGATGTAATTATTTATTCGGGCGCCACCATTTTGGGAGGAGACACCGTCATCGGCGCACGTTCGGTGATCGGCGGCAATGTCTGGATCACTCAATCCGTCCCGCCAGATACAACGGTGATGTTGGAATCGCCGAATTTGATCTACCGGACCCAAAAAGGTGGATCATGAAATTCTATTCCAATATCTGCCATACCGTGGGCCGGACGCCCCTGGTCCGGTTGAACCGAATAGCCCATCAGAGCCGGGCGCTTATTTACGCCAAACTGGAATATTTCAATCCACTGGGCAGTGTCAAGGACCGGATCGCCGCAGCCATGATCGAGGCAGCCGAAAAGCAGGACAAAATAGGGCCAGAAACGCTGATCATCGAACCCACCAGCGGCAATACCGGCATTGCTCTGGCATTTGTCTGCGCGGTCAAAGGATATCGGTTGTGCTTGACCATGCCGGAAACCATGAGTCTTGAACGCCGCAAATTGCTGTCCCATTTAGGGGCTGAATTGGTGCTCACCCAGGCTGCTCTTGGCATGAAAGGCGCCATTGCCAAAGCACAAGAACTGGCTGACGCCACCCCCAATGCCTATATGCCGGATCAGTTTAAAAATCCGGCCAATCCAGCCATTCACAGGATTACCACGGCTGAGGAAATTTGGCAGGACACAGAAGGACAGGCCGATATTTTTGTTTCCGGCGTGGGCACAGGCGGGACCATCACCGGCGTGGGACAGGTCATTAAATCCCGTAAACCAACCTTTCGGGTGATCGCGGTGGAGCCGGCCGATTCGCCTGTGCTGTCCGGAGGCAAACCCGGTCCCCATAAGATTCAGGGCATCGGCGCCGGATTTGTGCCGGATGTCCTCGACCGGAGCATTATTGATGAAATTGTCACGGTAACCAATACGGAAGCATTTGAAACAGCCCGGCGTCTTGCAAAAATCGAAGGTCTGCTCTGCGGTATCTCGTCGGGCGCTGCGGTTGCCGCTGCTTTGAAAATCGGTGCACGGGCCGAATCCGAAGGCAAAAACATCGTGGTCATTCTGCCCAGCACCGGCGAGCGATATATTAGCACGGAATTATTTCAGCAGTAACTTCTTCGGCGGTGCAAAATTCCTTATTTGATATTTGAAATCTCAAATATCTTTGGAAGGTCCCATCCGGAATTTGCATACCCTACGTATGCGCAAACCTTGCTAAAGGAGGTTTATCATGCCTGTCGAGTACAGCGAAATGATCCATCCGTCCAAACATCTGTTGAAACAAATCCAGCACCATATCATCACCTATCTTGGAAATGACTTTTCAATCCCCCGAAAAGACACCTATTTTTACGGACTTTCCCTAAGCATCCGGGACAGGCTCATCGAACGGTGGCTGAAAACCCAGCGGGCCGTGCATGATCAAAAGGCAAAGCGGGTTTATTACATGTCCATGGAATTTTTGCCCGGGCGGTTTCTGGTGAACAATATTTTAAATCTTCAGATGCTCGAATCCTGCAAACAGGCTCTCAAAGAAGTAGGGTTTGATCTGGAGGATATCGAAGAGCAGGAGTGGGATGCCGGTTTGGGCAACGGGGGGCTGGGACGCCTGGCCTCCTGTTTTTTGGATTCCATGGCCACTCTGGGTCTTCCGGGATATGGATGCGGCATCCGGTATGATTATGGTATTTTTTATCAGGAATTCAAGGACGGATATCAGGTGGAGCGGTGTGACAATTGGATGCGAAGCGGCAGTCCTTGGGAAATCCGGAGACGCGGATTTCTCTATGAAATAAAATTTTACGGCCGAACCGAACCGTATTCGGATGCTTCGGGTCACACCCGCTATCGGTGGGTGGATGCTGAGAATGTCATGGCCATGGCCTGCGATTATCTGATACCGGCCTGTCAGAGCATCCATGTGAACAATATGCGGCTTTGGTCCGCGGTTTCCAGTCGGGAGTTCAACTTGGACGAATTTAATGAGGGCGATTATATTGGCGCGGTTGAGGCCAAAGTGATGAGTGAAAATATTTCCAAAGTGCTCTATCCCCGGGATGAAAGTTTTGCCGGCAAGGAACTGAGGCTCAAGCAGCAGTATTTTTTTGTGGCCGCCACCATTCAAGATATCCTGCGCCGGTATAAAAATGCATCAAAGGACTTGATGCGATTGCCCGAATCCGTGGCGGTTCAGCTCAATGATACCCATCCTTGCATCAGCATTCCGGAACTGATGCGGATGCTTTTAGATGAAGAAGGGCTTTCCTGGGATGCTGCATGGCATATTTGCACCCGGGTGTTTGCCTACACCAATCACACAGTGCTTCCCGAGGCATTGGAAACCTGGCCTGTGGATCTGATGGCAAAAGTGCTCCCCCGTCATCTGGAAATTATTTATGAAATCAACCGGCGATTCCTTAAGGAGGTGGAATCACGCTATCCCGGAGACCATGAGCGCCTTCGGCGCATGTCCATTGTGGACGCAGGGATTGTTCGGATGGCGAATCTTTCCATTATCGGCAGCCATACAGTCAATGGGGTGTCTGAGTTGCACACCCGAATTCTTAAGGAAAGACTCTTTCGGGATTTTGACGAATTTTTTCCGGGAAAGTTCATCAACATCACCAACGGCATTTCTCCACGGCGGTGGCTGGTTCAGATCAATCCGGGGTTGACGGAGCTGATCACATCCGTCATCGGCGAGGGATGGTGGTGTGATCTGTCCCATCTGAAGCATCTGATCCGTTTTGCCGATGATCCTTCTTTTATTCAATCCTGGCAGGCGGTCAAATACCGGAATAAGGAACGGCTGGTCCGATATATTCAGCGTAAAGTGGGCCTGAAGGTCAACCCGCAAACTTTGTTTGATGTTCAGGCAAAGCGGATCCATGAATATAAACGCCAGCTCCTTAAAGTGCTGCATGTGATCACGCTCTATCACCGGATTACCTCCAATCCGGATATGGAACTGACCCCCCGAACGGTCATTTTTGCCGGCAAGGCGGCGCCGGGGTATGCCATGGCCAAACTCATCATCAAACTGATCAATTCTGTGGCGGAGGTGATCAACAACGATCCCCGGGCTGGCGGTTCCCTTCAGGTTGTGTTTTTGCCCAATTACTGCGTTTCCCAGGCTGAAAAAATAATTCCGGCTGCGGATCTTTCAGAACAAATCTCCACCGCCGGCATGGAGGCATCCGGCACAGGAAATATGAAATTCGCCTTAAACGGCGCCTTGACCATTGGCACCTTAGATGGCGCAAATATAGAAATTCTTCAGGAAGTCGGCGAGGAGAATATTTTTATTTTCGGGTTAAAGGCCGATGAAGTTGATGCATTACGAAACAGCGGATATGAGCCCCGAAAAAGATATGAAAACGATATGGAGCTGAAAACCGCTATTGAGATGATCGCATCGGGCGTTTTTTCCAAAGGCGATTCCCGGCTGTTTGCGCCGATTTTGGATTCATTGTTTATCAAGGGCGATTATTACTGTGTGATGGCGGATTATCGCGCATACGTGGATGCGCAGGACAGGGTCGCCCGTTTGTATCGTCAGCCGGATGAATGGGCGCGTCGGGCTATTTTGAATACAGCCAACATGGGCAAATTCTCCAGCGACCGGGCTGTGGCGGAATATGCCCATAAAGTGTGGCATATAAAGCCCGTGGCGGTTTAGATTTTACCAGTCATACAGAATTTCCCATTGTTCATTAAACGGCGGATCCAGAGGGCTATAACGGCGGGTCTCTGTTTTGCCTGTGCCGGGCCCGGCGCTGGTGCCTTCCTGCCAGAGGCGAAGGATGATTGCCGGGATGGTGGGCGCGGAGATTTTTTCCGCTTGGTTCTGCGCGCGGCTTTGATCCGTTTGCGCCGCGCTTGCCGTCGTCGAGATGTCAGAAGCGGTTGGGGCATCGGCGCTGAAATTTTTTATCCAGATTTCTTTTTCTTCAATGACCTTCCAGACGGTTTTGTTCTGCTTGTTCAGTAAGCGTTCGCCCACGCGGGGCAAGCCTTGGCGCTCCCGAAGGTCCCTGAATTTGAATTCTGTCCGTTCTTCCGTCTCTAGTATTTTTTCTCCCATCATCTGAATGCCGATGGCGCCCAACGGAGCAGTGATAAGGATCGAAAGCACGGCCACAGCCAGAATCACTTCTCCACCGGCAACGCCTGCCGCCAAAGGCACAGAACCAATGGCCGCCTGAACAGTCGCCTTGGGGATATAAGAGACAATGCAGAAGAGCTTTTCCTTAAAAGTCAGCGGCGTTCCAAAAAGCGATACATAGGTGCCGATGCTCCTGAAAATCAGGCCCACAAAAATGACGATCGATCCGGCTATGCCTGCCTGCCATGCCACCTGGATATTGACCTGAGCGCCCACCAGGACAAACAGAAGGAGTTCTGCAAACACCCAGAGCTTTTTTAAATTCTGGGAAATCACATGAGCGATGGGTTCTGATTTTTCTAAAATGATAAATCCAATGGCCATAACACCCAAAAGGCTGGCCACAGGCACCCAGTGCTCCAGAGCTTTTTCAACCCAGGTGAGGAAAATCGCCACGCCCATGACCAAAATGGTGCGTTTGGGCGGCTGCCAATCATATCGGTTAAACAGCCAATAAAGGATATATCCGGGGGTGATCCCCAGCAAAATTCCCAAGGCAAGGGAAATCGGAATTTCCGTGAGTTTCTTAAAAAGATTAATATTTTCTCCGCCATACATGCCCAACAAAATGGTAAACACAACGATGACAAACACGTCGTCCACAGATGAAGCGCCGATAATCAGCGTTGGTATCCCTTTTTTGGTTCCTTTGCCCCTGTCCATAAAATTAATCATCAACGGCACGACCACCGCCGGTGATACAGCGCCGAGGATCGCACCCAGAATGGCGGCTTCAAGGTAAGTTATATTTAAAAGCTTGGGCGCAATCAGGGTAACGCCGATAATTTCAAAAATTGCAGGAATGGCGCTCATGGTCAGAGCGGCCCGGCCCACGCGGTTTAAGGTGTCTCTGGAAAGTTCAAATCCGGCCCGAAGCAAAATGACAATTAAGGCGATCATGCGAAAATCGGCCGATACAGCCATCATTTCCGGACGCACCAGGCTTAATACATAGGGGCCCACAAGAATGCCAGTAACCAGCATGCCCACAAGCCCGGGAAGTTTCATTTTCCGAAATATATAATCCGCTGCAAGCCCTAAAATAATGATTAAAGAAATACTGAAGGCCATAATGCCGATCTCCTTACATATTTATGGAATAATGATTTTATTTTCTTCAAATGCAAAAACCCCGCTCAATGACTCTGAGTGGGGTTTTAATTAAATAGATGGTTGACCCCCTCGTTGTCACAAGTGGGGTAGCAAGTCTGCTGAAAAACTTCTACCCTTATCAAGTAGAAGTCATCAGCCCTTGAATTTTCTAAGGTGCGGTTTTGGCAGACTTCATTGCCGTTTTGTGATGTGCATATATTTGATAGAATTTTTTGTCAATATCAAAAAATAAAGTCAATCTTGCTCATTTTCATATATTATGCGTATGATACAACTGTTGTTTAAAACCGGAATCCTTCTTGCCGCCAATGTCGCAATGAATCGAAAAAATATTTAAAAATCATGTCTAAGCTGTTTTTTTAAACTTAATTTATGGATTGGGGATGGCGTTCCCCTTTATAACCGACTTGACCGGAAGGAGTCTGCCATGAAAAAAGCCATTCTTCGTTTGGCACACCTGATCGCCCAAGCTGACCCCCACGCGCGATTTATGGTTCAGTTTTGGGATGATACGCATTTTCAAACAGCAGATCATCCCCAGGTGATCCTGCGCTTCAACTCTAAACAAGGTGCGGGCCGTGTCCTTGCAGATGGTTTTTTGGGATTCGGCGAAGCTTATATGGAGGGAGAACTGGATGTCATCGGAGATTTGCAAGAACTGCTGCGTTTGGGTATCGCCGTGGGGCACCACCAGATCAGGCCCTCATTTTGGTTGAAACTGAGGTTTCTGATGGATCACCTCAAATGCAAAAATTCCATCAAACGGGCGCCTGTCAATATTTCTCGTCATTATGATCTTGGCAACAGGTTTTATGCGCTTTTCTTAGATGAGACCATGACGTATTCGTGCGCTTATTTTAAAAATGATGGCGATACCTTGAAACACGCACAACAAAATAAGTATGACCATATTGCCCGAAAATTAATGCTTAAACCCGGCGAAACCCTGTTGGACATCGGTTGCGGCTGGGGCGGTATGCTGATTTATGCCGCCGCAAATTATGGAATCAAGGGGGTGGGAAATACACTTTCTAGATCTCAATATGAATATGCCACTCAAAAAATCAAAGAATTGAATTTTCAAAATTGTATCGAAATCCGCCTTGAGGATTATCGAAATCTGACCGGATCTTTTGATAAAGTTGTATCCATCGGGATGTTTGAGCATGTGGGGAAAAAATATATTCCGGTTTTTATGAAAAAAGTCGCCCAATTATTAAAACCCGGCGGACTCGGGCTGCTGCACACCATCGGAAAAGAAATAGACTCCCCCAGTGATCCATGGATGGCGCGATATATCTTTCCCGGCGGATATTTGCCGAACCTTCCGGAGATAACCCATCACATGGCCAGGGAGAATCTCTCTGTGTTGGATATTGAAAATCTCCGCCTGCATTATGCCAAAACATTAGATCTTTGGGCGCAGAATTTTGAAAACCATCTTGATGAAATTAGAACCATGTTTGATGAAACTTTTGTTCGCATGTGGCGGCTATATCTCAATGCATGTTCGGCTGGATTCAAATACGCCAAAACGCGTGTTTATCAGATTCTTTTTTCCAATGGATTAAATAATAAGTTGCCGATGACCCGCGATCATTGCTATGTGTGAAATCATATCATCCAGAGCATTGGCAGCCATCAGGCCACAAGGATGCCATTTATGATTCTTTTAATTTATAAAATGTGAAAGGAGATCATATGAGCAGAAAAATTTCATCCATTCGCGCGTTGGAAATTTTGGATTCCCGCGGCAACCCCACCATTCGGGTGATGGTGAGCCTGGAAAACGGCATGACAGCATCCGCATCTGTTCCTTCCGGCGCATCCACGGGCGAAAATGAGGCGGTGGAGCTCAGAGACGGCGACAAAAGCCGGTTTGGCGGCAAAGGCGTTTTAAAGGCCGTAAAAAATGTCAATAAAATCATCGCCCCCAAACTGGTGGGCATGGACCCGTCCCGCCAGGCTGAAATCGACAAACTGATGATTGCCCTTGACGGCACGCCCAATAAAGGCAAGCTGGGCGCCAATGCCGTTCTGGGCGTGTCCATGGCCGTTGCACGGGCAGCCGCCATGGCAGCCGGGTTGCCCCTGTATGCTTATTTGGGCGGCCCAGGCGCGGTGCGTATTCCGGTTCCCATGATGAATATCTTAAACGGCGGCAAACACGCGGACAACAGCGTGGATTTTCAGGAGTTCATGGTCATGCCCATCGGCGCGCCGAGTTTTGCCGAAGCCCTGCGATACGGCGCGGAAACCTTTCATGCGCTTAAAGGGATTCTTTCTAAAAAAGGATATGCCACCAGCGTGGGCGATGAAGGCGGGTTTGCGCCCAATCTGAAAAGCAATGAAGAAGCCTGTGAGTTGATTCTTGCCGCCATTAAAGCCGCAGGCTATAAACCGGGCAAAGATATTGCCATTGCCCTGGATCCGGCGGCCAGCTCTTTTTTTGAAGAGGGTGTTTATAATTTAAGCAAATCCGGCCAGGGAAAAAAATCCAGCCGGGAAATGACCGAACTTTATCAAACCTGGATTAAAAAATATCCCATTGTTTCCATTGAAGACGGCCTGGGAGAAAACGATTGGGAGGGTTTTGCCGATCATACCGAGGCATTAGGAAACAAAATCCAAATTGTGGGCGACGACCTTTTTGTCACCAACACCCGGTTTATCGCCCGGGGGATTAAAGAAAAATCCTGCAATGCCGTGCTCATCAAGCTCAATCAGATCGGCACGGTGACCGAAACCATCGAGGCCATTGCCTTATGCCGCAAGGCAGGGTGGGGCTATGTGATTTCCCATCGCAGCGGAGAAACCGAAGATACCTTTATGGCGGACTTTGCCGTGGCCATGGGAGGCTCCCAAATCAAAACAGGTTCTGCCTGCCGGAGCGAACGCATTGCCAAATACAACCGGCTCATTGAAATTGAAGACGAACTGGGCAGCGCGGCGGTATTTGAAAATCCCTTTGCAAGATAATATGATTCAACTGGTTTCCAGCGATTTAAACGGAACTCTGGTTCACCCGCATACCATGATGGACATGATCCGCATTGGATTCCCGGATGAACCCCAGCGGTATGAACGCGCAAAAGAAGCGTTCACCCAGCAGACATCCGGGAATCTAAGCATGCAGGCGGCTTTTGACATTGCCGGGCCCTTAACAAAAGGACTGCCGTTGAGAACGGCCATAGAGTATGCTCTGACTGAAATGCGCTTTGTTGATGGGTTTAAGGATTTTATTGAAAAACTCCATCAAAACAACATTCTTTTTGTTATTAATTCCACAGGCTACAGCGTTACCAATGAAGTGATCCAAGCAGTCTATGGCCGTTTATATTTCCATGCAGTTATCTGTAATCGTCTTGTATTTGGATATGACCAATCGCGCATGGTTTCAGAAAATGAAATTTCCGAACTGGTCCGAAAATATGTTGGCGGAGAAAAACACAGCGCCGTCTACGATAAGATAACAGCCATCGGAAAAGTGGAATTGGGCATTTGCGATGAAAATGATAAGGCGCAGCTGCTTTTTGACATAACAGATCCCTTGGGTATTCCCCGGGCATCCGTTGCGCATATCGGCGACACCATGGGAGACAGCGGCGGCATCTATGAAGTGGCTAGGCACGGCGGCATCGGCATTGCGTTTAATTACAATGAAGCGCTCAAAACATATCTAAACGAAAAGCTTCACAAAGAATCCATTGCTGGAAAAATCTATATAATATCGCCCAAATCAGAACATTCCGATCTAAGAAGTATTTTCCCGATCCTATTCCATAACTCATAATTTCAGAGGAAGCATTGGATTTTCTTAATGTCTATTTCCCGGTTTCAGGGGTTAAAACATGGATATTTCTGCCGCCTTTGGTGGCCATGATTGTTTCATTTTTTACATCCATGGGGGGCGTGTCCGGCGCATTTCTGCTGCTGCCATTTCAGGTCAGTTTTCTGCATTATACCTCTCCGTCTGTCAGCGGCACCAATTTTATTTTTAATATTGTGGCTATTCCCAGCGGGATTTATCGCTTTATTAAAGAAGGGCGCATGGCCTGGCCGCTCACATGGATCATCAGTTTGGGCACGCTTCCCGGCGTATTTATCGGATATTACATCCGGATATATTATCTGCCGGACCCCAAAACCTTCAAGCTTTTTGTGGGATGCGTGCTGATGTATATCGGCGTCCGACTGCTGTATGAAATGACCCCGCGTTCCCAGCAGGGAAAAAAAGAGATGAAGGCGCTTGACGATAAGTTCAATGAGCATGTCAAGCATATGAAACAAACCCGAGCGGCGCGGATGAGCGCAGGGCTTCCGGTGGAAGCGGTGGTGAAAACCATTTCCGTTTCAATTTCCAAAGTGGTTTATGAATTCTGGGGCCAACAATTCTCGTTTTCCTCGGTGGGGATGTTCGCCCTTGCATTTGTGGTGGGCATTATCGGCGGCGCCTACGGCATTGGCGGCGGGGCCATTATCGCGCCGTTTTGCGTGGCGGTCTTTCAACTGCCGGTGTATACTGTGGCCGGGGCCGCATTGATGGGAACGTTTCTGACATCGATTTTGGGCGTTATTTTCTATGCCCTGGTGCCGGTGAAATCCGGGGTGTCCGCAACGCCGGATTTCCTTCTTGGGTTTCTGTTCGGCATGGGCGGGTTTTTAGGAATCTATCTGGGAGCCTGGTTCCAGAAATACATGCCCCAGAAACACATCAAGCTCATCTTAGGCGTTCTGATCGTTTATCTGGCGATAAAATATGTTATTCAGTATTTTTGAGGCGCTATAATGAAACTTAAAGGGCCGTTTGCATTCGCTGTTTTGTTGGGCATTGTCAGCCTGTTTGGCGATATGACCTATGAAGGCGCACGCAGCATCAACGGGCCCTATCTGGCGGTTCTGGGCGCAAGCGCCACGATTGTGGGAATCATTTCAGGTTTAGGGGAGCTGATCGGATACGGACTTCGGCTGATTTCAGGATATATCAGCGATAAAACCCGGAGATACTGGCTCATCACCATCGTCGGGTATGCGGTCAACCTTTTTGCCGTCCCGCTCATGGCGCTGGCCGGACGGTGGGAACTTGCCGCAGGACTGATGATCATGGAGCGGCTGGGCAAAGCCATCCGAACGCCGGCCCGGGATGTGATGCTGTCCCATGCAGGAAGTCAAATCGGTTCCGGCTGGGCGTTCGGGCTCCACGAAGCCATGGACCAGATCGGCGCAGCCATGGGGCCCCTGATCATTGTTTTGGTTTTTTATTTCAAGGGCGGCTATCAGGCCGGGTATGGCATGCTGGCCATACCGGCTGTTCTTGCAATGGCCAGCCTGATGATCGCCCGGTTTTCATATCCCCAGCCCGCGGATCTGGAAGGGGCTTTTCGAAACGTGGCAACCCATGGAATGAAACGCGTTTTTTGGCTATACATGGCGGGGGTTGCATTTATTGCGGTTGGATATGCGGATTTTCCCCTGATTGCGTTTCATTTCAAAAAAACGGCTGTCATGAATGAGCACCTGATCCCGTTGTTGTATGCAGCAGCCATGATTTCAGACGCCCTGGCTGCATTGGTATTTGGGCGTTTATTTGACCGGATCGGGCTGTTGACCATTATGGTCGGCGTGCTTTTTTCTTTGCTTTTTGCCCCCATGGTTTTTTTAGGCAACTGGCAGTTTGCGCTTTTGGGCATGATTTTATGGGGCATTGGCATGGGTATGCAGGAATCCGTGCTGCGGGCCGCGATTGCCACAATGACGCCTTTGGAAAAACGGGGTTCGGCATACGGGATCTTTAACATGGCTTATGGGTTTTTCTGGTTTGCCGGCAGCGCGGCCATGGGAATATTATATGATATGTCCATCGGATATGTGGTCTTTTTTTCCGTGGCGGTTCAAGTTATTTCAATTCTATTTCTGTATCTGGCAAAAAACAAAAGCCGTGCAACCGCGCCATAGAGGTATGCAGTCATGCTCTCTGGGGGCCGAAAAAGAGAAATCAATCAGATCATCAAGACCATTGATCGCGATTATTGAGCCCTTTCTTTTGCCAAAAGAATTGTTTCGATCGTTTCTGAGACAATGTCCCAAATTAGGGGGGAATTACACTACAGGTTATGGGTATGATGGGTTTCTCATATACCATAATTGATGGATATTTCAATCGGGATGTAATCGGGTTGGCCTTCTTTCTGAGATTTTGTTGGTTTTTTTGTTGGGTTTTTCGTTTTGCCACAATGGTTTCTTTCAAGCCCTGGTGGCACTGGATTGGGGTTACGTCATCGATTCCGGAGTGATAGTGGTGATGATTGTACCAGGTAAAGAACCGATCAAAGTAGTTATTGGCCTCTGTGAGATCCAGGAATCGGCCGGGGTAGTGTGGGGATTGTTTGATTGTTCCAAAGGCAGATTCCACAAAAGGGTTGTCGTTGGGGGTTCTGGGGCGTGCAAACATTTGGGGCATGTGATGGATTTCGAGCATTTTTTGAATGGATTTGGCTTTCATCTGGCATCCCCGATCGTTGATGATTTCCGGGCGTTGATTTTCGGGAAGGTCCAGGATGTTTTCGGCAAGCAAGCCGCCTTCAATGAGGCGTTGGGCATCCAGTGCCCGTAGATGCCAGCTGATCAGCCAGTGAATGGCTTTTCGAAAATAATCGTCCAGCAAGAGGTACAAATAGAGAAAAAGGCCTTTTTCAAAGAAACTGTTTTCTTTCTTGCTCCCGGCCGATCCGCCAGACGTTCCAGGGTCCCTTCTTTCACCTTCTCCCGGATCCGGGCCAAATCCGTCGAAAACAGCCCTTCCCGGCGCAACACTTCGGCGGCAGGGATATCCCCTCTCTGGGTTTCTAAAAAAATCTGAAACTTTTTCTCCGGCGATAAAAACCGGCGGGGCTTCTTGTTGTTTGAAGTTACACTCATGGTCTGATTCTTTTTTTTGCAGGGTTGCGGGTGGGGAACTTCGGTGGCCCGATGGGCTCCCTTTGCTCCCCACCCACTCGTTACCTTACCATGCAGACCAAAAAATCGGGAAAGTGTTACAAAAAATTGGGCTCTTAAGGGGGAAAAATTGTTGAGTGAATTGTTGACTTTTTAAGAAATGACACAAAAAAAGAGCTGCAAAAAATTTATAACTCTTTTATTTTATTGGTCGGGGCGACTGGATTTGGACCAGCGACTCCTTGCACCCCATGCAAGTGCGCTACCAGGCTGCGCCACGCCCCGACACGTGTTTCCTGCGCCGATTCATCGGTATGCTTCCCATTAACACTTGGATATGGGCAATGTCAAGTGTGCCATTTGACAATTTTGATAAAAAAATATATTTAACAAAAAGTGTTTAAACATTTCGGATGTTTCACGGGGGGGGCATGGGGTTTCAACAAGAAGAATCCGTGCAGCCGGTTTTGACCGGCAGCGATGAACCGCATTCTTCATATCTCACCTATGAACAGCGTAAACGCATTTTTCAACGCCACCTTCAAGGCGCATTTGTGCGCACCGGCGCCATCGTAGGCATCTGGCTGTTTTTATTGATCTCCTACTGGTATGACGTCATCAATACCGTTTCGTTTATCGGGTTAAGCATCACCGGCGGAACGGTCATTGTCGCCAACATCCCCTTCCTGATCATCTTGCAAAAAATTTCCAAAAGAACTGTTTTTGAATATTACAATCTATCCATCAACTTCATTGAAGCGGTTGCCGATACGCTCATTATTTATTTTCTGGGCGGCATCAAAGGCATGTATTTGATCATCATTTATGCCGGGTTGATCGCTTATGTGGGGATTGTGGCCCCCCGGCGGTATCCGTTTATTATGGCCGCCATCTGCGCCGGTTCTTTTGCAATGATGGCCATCCTGGAACATGTCGGCATGATCCCCCATCAAAACAATAAATGGGGGTATCCCTATACGCTGACAGAAGTGATCTTAATCTGTTTTTGTCTGGCAGTGACCCTGTTTGTGCTGGCCTTTATCCTATCTTACACCTCCCGCATAATCCGAAAGACCAAAGATGAACTGCGCCGCCAAAATACGCAGTTGTCGCTTTCCCGCCAGGAACTCAATACCATTGCTGAAGAACTGCGACGGAAAAACGAAGCCCTTGAAGAATCCATGGATGAGCTCCGTCGGGCTCAGGCTCAGCTGGTGGAATCAGAAAAGCTGGCCGCCTTGGGCGGTCTGGTGGCCGGCGTGGCTCATGAAATCAATACACCCGTGGGCGTCGGCGTGACCGCTATTTCGTTTCTTGAGGAGAAAACCAAAAGAATTATGGAACTAAGCGCTTCGGGCGCTTTGACCAGTGATATTTTTGAAAATTATTTGCACAGCGTCAATGAGGCGTCTGCCACCATTCATACCAATTTAAAGCGCGCCGCAGACCTTGTCCGCAATTTCAAGCAGGTGGCCGTGGATCAGTCATCCGAGACCTGCCGGTTGTTTAATGTTAAGGAATATATTGAAGGCACGCTGCTGAGTCTTCGGTTTCAATACAAACGATCCGGCCATACGATTACGGTCAAATGTCCGGACGATCTTGTCATTGAAAGTTATCCGGGGGTATTCGCCCAGATCATTACCAATATGCTTATGAATTCACTGACCCACGGGTTTGAAAATATGGTGGGCGGCGAGATTGTTATTGAAATCAAACCCTATCCGGATCATATTCATTTTCGTTTCAGTGACAATGGCAAGGGCATGGAGCCGGAAGTGGCCAAAAGGGTTTTTGAGCCGTTTTTCACCACCAAGCGGGGGGAAGGGGGATCAGGACTCGGCATGCACATTGTCTATAATGCCGTCACCCGAACCTTGAAGGGAAAAATTCTGTGCACCAGCTCACCCGGCAAGGGGTGTGTGTTTGATATGCTGATTCCTTTAAAAATAAAAGACAAGGGGGCATCATCATAAACCCTGCAAAACTTTCAGGAGGCGCCGATGACTGAACCTTATTACGACCCAAAAGATCTTGAGGATTTTCAAAATATCACATCCGATGACCCGGAAACCGGGGAGGCTTTTTTCGCCTATTATGCCAAAGCCACAGGGCCCGGCAGACTCACGGAGCGCGAAAAATCGCTCATTGCTCTGACCGTGGCGGCTGTCCGTCATTGCCCATATTGTATAGACGCCTATACGAATAAATGCCTCTCTTTAGGCATCACCCGAAATGAAATGATGGAAGCAGTTCATGTGGGTGCGGCCATGTGTGCAGGCGACGTGCTGGCCCATGCCACCCAGATGCGAAAAATCATCAACAAAAAGGAAATGTGAAAAATTTGCCAGCACATTTTTTCAAAGGGTCCGTAGACAATGAAGATAGATGAACAGATGAAAGTTTTGACGAAAGTGCCGGGCGGGGTTGGTTTCGGTGAAAAAATGAAAACCCCGTTGACAGCAACCCATGTGGATATTCTTCAGGTCAATGTGGGGAAGAAATGCAATCTGTCCTGCACACATTGTCATGTGGAAGCAGGTCCGGACCGGCAGGAGTTGATGTCTGAGGCGACGATGGAAAGATGCATAAAAATCATTAAAGAAAATCCCATCGGAACGGTTGATATCACCGGCGGATCGCCGGAAATGAACCCGCATCTTCCTTGGTTTTTGGAAGAGATTTCCGGGCTCGGCCGTCGGATTATGCTCCGCACCAACCTTGTCATCCTCAGCCAAAATGAATACAAACATTTTGTCGATATCTATGTGAAACACAAACTCGAGATTGTCGCATCCCTTCCGGCCCTGGATGCGACCCGGGTGAACCGCCAGAGGGGGGACAATGCGTTTGACCGGATCATTGATATGATTCGGCTGCTGAATCAAAAAGGCTATGGAATTTCCGGCAGCGGATTGATGTTGGATTTGGTTCATAACCCCATGGGCGCATATCTGCCGGGATCTCAGACGGCATTGGAGCATGAATATAAAACGCGGCTGGCGATGGACTACGGCATCGTTTTCAACAGGTTGTATTGCCTGACCAATTGCCCGGTGGGCCGGTATCTGGAATATTTAATCCGGTCGGATAATTATAAAGGCTATATGCAGACACTGATCTCTGCGTTCAACCCGTCGACGTTGAAGCATGTCATGTGCCGGACCACGGTATCTGTGGGATGGGACGGCACGCTCTATGATTGCGATTTCAACCAGATGCTCGGCATGCCCATCAATCATGGCGCGCCGGATCAAGTGGATGATTTTGACATGGAAAAACTCAAATCGCGCCGGATTGTCATTGGCAACCACTGCTTTGCCTGCACCGCCGGTGCCGGATCATCCTGCCAGGGGGCGGTGGAATAAATCAAAAACAAGAATCCAGGAGCCAGGTGACAGAATCCATAAGCTATAATAATTTCCTGTTGTTATTTTTTCCCATCTGTTTCAGCCCCTTTCGTTGTTTAAAAACAAGATGGGATCGTTCACCGCAATAACGCCCCCTTCAATCACCTTTCCGAAGATGCCTTCTTTAGGCATGATGCAGTCTCCGGCCTGGTAATAGATGGCGCATTTGTTGTGGCATTCTTTGCCGATTTGGGTGATTTCAACAATCACATGCTCGCCGAGTTTCAGGCGTGCTCCCACAGGGATTTGTTTCCAGTCAATGCCTTCAGTGGTGATATTTTCGGCAAAATCCCCTGAATCCACGTGGAGGCCTTTTTGCCGGGCCGATTGGATGCTTTCGGAAGCCAGAAAACTGATCTGGCGGTGCCACGGCCCTGCATGGGCATCGCCGGTTAACCCATGATCCTTGAGGACCTCGACCCGGTCAATGGGCGCTTTTCGGGTGCCTTTATGCTTACTGATGTTTATTGAAACAACTTTCATCCTGAGTTTGATCTGGCATGCTTTGAAAGAGTTTTTTAAGTGGAGGTGGAAAGGCCTTGCAATTGAGGCAGCGCTTGATCTTTTCTTTCCAGTTCTGGTGATCGCCGTTGTTGCATTCAGTGCCATAGAGAAACCAGCACATGGTGCCGGCCTGAAATTCCCAGGCAGGGCATTTATCCCGGTTGGTCTTGCAGTCGTTGATGACCCAACAGGGTTGCTGGGGGTCAATATGATCTTCTTTTTTCGCAGTCAAAAAAAGGAGCATTCGTTCCACATGGGAGGGGACAGTCCGCCATCCTTGCTCATAGCTTCGAACAGCCTTTACGGACACCCCGAGTAGCTTGGCCATCTCATCCTGGGTTTTGCCCAGTTTTTTTCGAAATTGAAAAAATTCCCGACGATTCATTATCCCCTCAACCCGTGTCCTTTTAAAAAGTGAAACTACCACATTGTAGTATGTATTTGTCAATAAAAAGATTTTCTAAAGAAAAATTCCGGGCAAACCTTTTAAAAACGTCATCGGCGATTGACCCGGACCGCTCATTCATCCATGCGGCGCTGTTGAATCGAATCGCCGATAACATTCAATGAGGGGTTACTGCTGCTGTTGCGGGGCTTGGACGATGCGCTTGTTCCCGTCCCATATCCGCGTTGCTTTGGGGGTGACGGGGAGATATTGGAGCCATGGGTGGCTTTTCATGTGTTCGGGATCCATCTGCAATTCCCGGCTGTGATACAGGATGGGCGGCACGATTTGCTTGATATCGCCGTCGAGACGGGCGGCAATGGCAAATGATGTGGCGGCCATGGCTGCATCCACGGCTTTCTGGCTGTATTGCTGGGATAAGGCCAGGGTGTCAATGGCTTTGGCGGGATTATGGAAACCCACGCTGTTTTCTGCAGACACATAATCCCAGAAAAACTGGCCCTTGCGGCACCATTGACGGGCCTCGATCATCTTGTCCTCATAATCCGCGGGTTTTTCGCCCTGGTATTCGGCAGCCAGACGGATGGCTTCGTGGGCCTTGACCGATATGTCCTGGGCGGCCATCAGTTGATTCCAGACTTTGTGCTGGGTGAACAGCACCCGCTCTTTGAGGAATGCCGGGGTTTTGTCTGTGTGGCACTGGCGGCAGGCCTTAAGGTCCGGGTCTTTGAGGGGTGAGGTCCAGTGATGGGAAGATATTTTTTTCTTTCCATCCAGCCGCACATAACTCATATGGCAGTCGGCACAGGTGACGCCGGCCGCACCGTGCACGCCGTTTATCCACATTTCATATTCCGGATGCTGGGCCTTGAGCATGGGAGTTTTGGAAACCGGGTGGGTCCAATCCACGAAATTGCCCTCAAAGCCTTTGGTATCTGTGTCACCGTGGGTCTTATAATAGGTGTAGATTTGTTCCGGATCAAGGCCTTGGCTCCAGGGGAACACCGGTTTTTTGGCCGGTCCGAAGCTTTTATCCTGAAAATAATATTCCACATGGCATTGGCCGCAGACCAAAGCCCGTTGTTCATTGCGCGGCAATTTTTTGAATTCTTTGCCTTGTGCGGCCAGATAATCTTTAAGGGGCACGCTGTAGAGCCGCAGTTCCATGTTCCGGGGATCATGGCAATTGGCGCATCCGATGGTGTCGTCATCCAGGTCAACTTTTTCCCTGAATTCGTTGAAATTTTTTGCCCAGAAATCATCTCCTCCGTTTTCTTTTAGAAAAACATTCATTTTGGCGGTTTTGCAGTTCATGCAGGTGGCGGGCAGACCGGCTTTTTCGTCATAGCGGTTGATGCGGTCAATATTTAAGATGTCTTTCAGGGCATAGGTGTGGCCCCGGGCGGCCCGGTATTCGTAGCTGAAAGGGTATCCCAGCCAGAGATTTTTAAGGTAGGGCTGGGCATATTTGTATCCTTCGGGAAGCGGATTTACATTGTCATGTTTATTATAGGGAACCGATCCATTGTATTCGGTCATGATTTCCGACTCGTTGTTGCGCAAATAGGTTTCATAATGCAGGGGAAATTCAGACTGAAAAGCGGAATTGCGGATCTCATCTTCACCCAGTTTGGTTTTATAAGTAGGCGGTTTGGGTTCCGTGATATCCGAGCAGCCGGTCAAAGACGTGAAACAGGCCAGAATCAGCGTTAAAATGATGGATATGGATATTTTACGCATCAGCAGCGCTCCTTTTGGCAATGGGCATTTTAGGGGTATGGGGCACATTCCGGTGGCAATCCGTACAATAGGGCTTGGCGGTCATGTTGACGCTCTCAATAACGGCGCCATGACATCGGAGGCAGTTTTTCTGCACAACATTCCTGGTTTCCGCGCCCGCATGAATCAGATCCGGAACGTTTTTGGTGATGGTTGCCGTGACATCGCGCATGGCTTCCTTGGTTTTAAACGGAATTTTGGCTGCTAAATTGTGGGGCGCATGGCACTCGTTGCAGGCCAGTTTGGCGTGCAGGGATTTGGAATATGTCAGAGCGGTTTCGGACATGGAATGGCAACTTCCACAGAAACCGCTCCTGTCCGTGATCGTCATGGCATAGGATGATCCGATAACAATGCCGGCGCCTGCGATCAGCGCTCCAAGGACGCCGGGTTTGATCCAGCCGTCCTTTTTTCCGGTTTTGATCATATTTCCTCCTGTTGCTGCTTTCGCCCACGCTCCGGCGGGTGGTTTGTTTCCGGGTAAAAGTCCCGTGACAAAGATTTGATCATCATGACTTAGGAGGCACATATAACAGGCTTGCCTGAATCTGTCAATAACCCCGCCATCGGTGATACTTGACAAGCAAGCCGAATTTTGAGATGTTGTAACCTATTGGAACGTGTATTCTTTATAAAAGAAAGACATTCCGTATTACATTCTTTTCACCATCCAATCTGTTTTTTTAAATTTTTTGTAAAAAAAATTTTTCAGGTTTGACCTAAGTCAAGGAATTTTTTTTCAAGTCAGGGCAAAAGGAAATCAAACAGCGGGAAAAATAATTTACAAAAAATCAACCAACCCATCATATTGAAAGGAGAAAAAAACATGTTTTGTTATCAATGCGAACAAACGGCAAAAGGCGAAGGATGCACCAAAATCGGCGTATGCGGCAAACAGCCGGACGTGGCGGCATTGCAGGATCTGTTGCTTTATTCGGTTAAAGGGCTTTCCCAGGTGGCGTTGGAAGGCCGGAAAGTGGGCGTGAAAGATGAGAAAATTGACCGGTTTGCCTGCGAAGCGATTTTTTCAACACTCACCAACGTGGATTTTGACCCGGACCGGATTGTTGAACTGATCCGCCAGAGTGCGGCCCATCGGGATGCGCTGAAACAAAAAGTGGATGCAGCCGGCGGCTGGACCGATTATACGGACGGCCCGGCAACATTCACGCCGGCGGATTCTAAGGACGCGCTGGTGGCCCAGGGCGAGAAAGTCGGCATTGAATCCAGAAAAGACACCCATCCTGATATTCTTTCTTTACAGGAAATTCTGACCTACGGCATCAAGGGTGTGGCCGCGTATGCGGATCATGCCGCCATTCTGGGCCAGTCTGACGACAAAGTGTATGCGTTTATTTATGAAGGTCTGGCCGCCACCCTGGATAAAAACAAATCCGCAGACGACCTGCTGGGCCTGGTGCTCAAATGCGGGGAAACCAACCTGCGGGCCATGGAACTTCTGGATGCGGCCAATACCGGCACTTACGGTCATCCGGTGCCAACGGCCGTTCCTCTGGGCGCCAGAAAAGGAAGGGCCATTCTGGTGTCCGGCCATGATTTAAAGGATCTGGAAGAGATTCTCAAGCAGACCGAAGGCAAGGGGATCAATGTCTATACCCACGGTGAAATGCTTCCCTGCCACGGGTACCCGAACTTAAAAAAATATCCGCATTTTTACGGGCATTACGGCACGGCCTGGCAGAACCAGGCCAAAGAGTTCGCCGAATTCCCGGGCGCCATTGTTATGACCACCAACTGTATCCAAAAGCCCAAAGAAACCTATCAGGCCAATATTTTTACAACAGGTCTTGTCGGTTGGCCGGGGGTCACACACATTGCGGATAAGAATTTTGCGCCGGCGATTCAGAAGGCCCTTGAGATGCCTGGTTTTGCTGAAGACACGGACAAGGGAACGGTCATGGTGGGGTTTGCCCGAAATGCGGTCATGGGTGTTGCCGGCGCGGTCATTGATGCGGTGAAAAACAAAAACATCCGGCATTTTTTCCTGGTGGCCGGATGCGATGGCGCCAAGCCCGGCCGCAACTACTATACGGAATTTGTGGAAAAAGTGCCCCAGGACTGCGTGGTGCTCACCCTGGCCTGTGGCAAATTCCGGTTCTTTGATAAAAAACTGGGCGATATCGGCGGGATTCCCAGACTGCTTGACATCGGACAGTGCAATGATGCCTATTCGGCCATCCAGATCGCCGTGGCGTTGGCCAATGCATTTAACTGCGGGGTCAATGACCTGCCCCTGTCCATGATTCTTTCCTGGTATGAACAGAAGGCCGTGGCAATTTTGCTTACGCTGCTGTATCTGGGCATTAAAAACATTAAACTCGGCCCAAGCCTGCCGGCCTTTATCACGCCCAATGTGCTCAACATCCTGGTGGAAAAGTTCAATATCGGCCCTATCAGCACGCCGGATGCAGATCTCAAGGCCATTCTGGGGTAATTTTCGGTCATGTGAAAACCCTGTCTTTTTTCCCTCCCCCTTGATGGGGGAGGGTCAGGGTGGGGGTGAAAAAGTAATTTAATCAATTAGCTTTCCCCCCAACCCAGCCTTCTCCCGCAAAGGGGGGAAGGAGTTTAATTTTCTCTCATGCCGGTTAAGAGGGTGAGATTACATCTTTGAATGCCCCATAAGCAAAAGGAGGCTATGTAGATGATCAAACGCATCGCTGTATTTGAAGAAAATGGATTTTCAGATGCTCATTTTAAAAATTTTCTGGTGCATGAGTCGGAATATTTTAAAATCATCAATTTTAATTTCAAGGCCGGGCAGACGTTACCGATTCATTCCCATGACATTGAAGGCCAGTTGAGCATTGCGGTGATGGAAGGACATGGTGAGTTTCTGGGGAAAGACAATAGTTCATTTCCCGCAAATACCGGCGACGTGCTGGTGTCGGATATCAGTGAGCCCCACGGGATTAAGGCAAAAACCGACATGCGGGTTATAGTCACCATTGCGCCGCCCATATGATTCCAGTTTGCATTCAAGCGGCATCTGCGTTGGCTTCGTCGTCGGCTCCTCAACTTACAGACAGTAAGCCAGCGTCGCCTCCTCCTTGTCGCCTTGATGTCATCTTGAATGCAAAATGGAATGGAAGCGCTCCAAGCAGAGGCCAAAATCTACAATCCCATTCGGCCCTTTCCTTTGATATTGCGAGATGATGAATTCAATATGATAGCGCAAGCGCAAGACGCAGACATTTTTAATCTGAGCAAAGAAGATCAGGGCTTTGCAAAGGAAGTCATCGGCAAATCCGGCGTGAACATCCATATGTGTTGGCATTGCAAGACCTGCTCCGGCGGGTGTCCGTTTTCAGACGCCATGGATTTTTTCCCCAACCAGATCATCCGCCTGGTCCAGCTCGGAATGAAAGATGAAGCCCTGGAATCCTCCACCATCTGGATTTGTGTGGGATGCCATACCTGCTCCGTCCAATGCCCCCAGGCCATCGACATTCCGGCGATCATGGATGTTCTCAGGCAGATGGCGATGGCAGAAGGCGTGAAAGTAGCCCAGCCCCATATTCTGAATTTTCATAAAGAGGTGGTGAATTCCATCCGACGGCACGGACGCACCCACAAGCTTGAAATCATGATGCGGTATAAATTATCCAAAAAAGACTGGTTTGCGGACATGGATGTGGGCTTGAAGATGTTGCAGAAGCGCAAGCTGGATTTGATGCCCTCAAAAATCAAGCGGATTTCCGAAATTCGACAGCTTTATAAAAAAGAACGGGAAAAAGATGCCAACTGATTCTTTAAAAGAATTAACTTATTTTCCCGGATGCTCCCTGGCCACCACGGCCAAGGAAAACGACCGATCCTTATACGTGTTTTGCGAGCGCCACGGCATCAGGCTCAAGGAACTTGAAGACTGGAACTGCTGCGGGTCATCGTCTGCCCACTGCATTGATCACCATATATCCCAATGGCTGCCGACCCGCAATTTAGTCCTTGCCCCGCCGGGCCGTCCGCTGATGGCCGCCTGCCCGAACTGCTATCGGCAATTAAAGATGGCCCATATGAAGCTCCTCCAGGACCCGGCTGCCCAGGAAGCATATAAACAGATGTGGGGCCGGGAATTTGATCCGGACCTGAAAATCATGACTTTTTTTGAACTCCTGTCTGCTTTGGTGGATGACGGGGCGTTTGATCAGCACAAAGAAGGTTTGAAGGGGTTAAAGGTGGCGACCTATTACGGATGTATGCTCGCCCGTCCGCCCATGATGCGCAATGAAAAAAATTTTTACGGATTTATGGAAAAGATTCTGACCGCCATGAATGCAGAACCCCTGCAATGGGAGCAAGCTTCCAGATGCTGCGGAACATTTTTAACCGTCACCCGTCCGGATATCGCCAATAAGACGGTGGAAGGAATCATCATCAGCGCGGAAAAGGTCAAGGCCGAGTGCATCGTGACCGCGTGCGCCATGTGCCACATGAATCTGGAGATCCGCAGCAAACTTCCCCGCAAAACGCCGATCTTTCATTTTTCAGAACTGCTGTCGCTGTCCATGGGTATCGGCGGCGGCATGGGCTGGTTCCGCCGACATTTGATCGACCCACGGCCATTGCTGCGTTCAAAAAGATTGATCGGATAATTTTCTGCCGGCGCTGCCGTCAGAAAATTATAAAGATGACGGAGTGTTAAAAAATCCGTCATCGGAAACTAAAAAACGCTATCGCGGTTATTGACAGGGTTGCTTAACCAGGAGGCTTTAATGTCCATTAATCAAAATTGCTGGTTCCCGGGCGCGTCATCTGTTGATTTATCGGATGCCGATATACTCGAGGCCATGGCATCCATTCAGGAATACATTGACATCACGCCTAAGGATTTCAAAGAAATCTATCAAATCGCATTTCAGCACGCAGTCAATCGTCTGACCCGATCCATGACCGCCCAGCAGATCATGACCCGAAACGTCATCTTCGCCCATCCGGATATGGATATCATTCAAATCGCTTTCCGCATGGCGGATGCGCAAATATCCGGGCTGCCGGTTATTGATGACGCCCGGCGCGTTGTCGGCGTGATCTCAGAAAAGGATTTTCTGCGGCGCATGGGCGGCGCTGTGCCCGATTCGTTTATGAGCGTCATTGCCCAATGTTTATCCAATCGGGGGTGTCTGGCCATCCCGATCCGGAACAAAACCGCAAAAGAGATTATGACCGCTCCGGCGATCACGGCCAGGGCAAATGATAACATATCCGAGCTGTCCCGTATGCTCAAGGATCACCATATCAACCGCCTGCCGATTGTCAATGATGACGGCACGATCGCCGGCATCGTGTCAAGGGGCGACATCGTCAATTCGTTTTGCGCGAAAATTTTATAATAAGGGTTCGGCAGATGGAATATTTGAAGAAAATGAAAGGCGTCACCACCAGCCCTCCCCGGGTATCATGGATGGAAATGCTCTGGTCCTGGGTCGCCTCGTTTGCCG
>FWPV01001277.1_pt1 | contig 71381 bp, 72 predicted proteins | sample 2228371 | NCBI WGS metagenome assembly FWPV01 (sample SAMEA103939776, study PRJEB20133) | metagenome
CAACGATGGTCAAAGACTCAACCCGCAGCAGCAACCTCAACCACTGGAGGCAATCGCCTAAACCTTTTTACACACCTATTGACATAACCTCTGCACTCGAGTACTACAATACCAGCGTGGTTGCAGTGGATGTAAACCATATGCTTGGCAAAATCGGTTTCATCCCAAATCATATCCGCTCTTCCAACCAGTACGCACCTCCAAACCCAAGCAATTAACGCGTTCTCATCCCCAGGGCAACCAAACACCGTTCTGGTCATGCTTCAGTCATCCACCGTCGCGTAAGCTGATAGCAAACCAAGGAGGTATGTGGATGAAACTGCTGCGTGGCCTGGTGGGTGCAATTCTTCTGGTGGCGTTCGGCTGGGGGGGTGCCCTGGCCGATACCTTCGACATCTTCGAGTACAACCCGCCCCAGGGCTGGAAGAAGAGCAACCTGCAAGGGGGCGTCATGCTGGCGCTGCAAACCAAGGAGTCCTTTGGCAGCATTGTGCTGTATGCCAGTGTACCGGCGGGCAACAACCCCGAGCAAAACTTCAGGGGCGAGTGGAAGCGGCTGGTGGCCGAGGGTCTGGGGCTTTCGGGCGAGCCCACCACCGAGATGGGGCCCCCCAACGGCGACTACCAGAACCTGGCCGGGGGCATTGCGGCCTCGCAGGATGGGCTCAACTATGTGGTGCTGCTGTCCACCTTTACCGGCAACGGGCGCGTGGCCAGCATCCTCTACATCACCACCGACGAGAAGCTCTTCGACCTGTTCGACCGCTTCAATAGCTCGCTTAAGCTCAGCAAGCCCAAGGCCGCCCAGGCCCCGCCTCAAAACGTGGCCCGCCCGCCCAGCAACGCCCCCGCCAACGTCCGCAGCATCTCCACCCCCACCACCCGCTTCAACGACGGCTGGGTGTCCACCATCGAAAACGGCTTCGTGCGGGTAGCCAAGGGCGAAGTGGTGGTACTGCTCCACTACGGGATGCCGCTACCCGAAAACATGTGGGTGATGGGCAACGAGCAGGACAGGGTCAACTACTACTGGAGCCGCCTGGTAGCCCCCCGCTACCGGGTGGACGAGCTCAAGGTGTTCAAGAACGACACCTGCTATTTCTGCCTCTACTTTGGTGAGGGCAGCGCCACCGAGATAGCCACCGGGGCCCGCAAGCACGTGGCGCTGTACATCGGCTTCGACAAGGGTCTGGGGTATGCCATCCAGGTGGTGGCCCCGAGCTTTGCCGCTTTTCAGAGGGAGTTTCCCAACATCGAGTCGGTGGGTAAGATGTACGGCTACAACAAGTTCGCGGTCAAGGCCGCCGACCTGACCGGCAAATGGACCTCGAGCAGTGCTGTCGCCGGGCAGTACTACAACTCGGTCACGGGGGCCTATGCGGGCATGAACGCGGTGAGCAAAGCCGATACCTTTACCTTCAACCAGGGTGGAACCTATAGCTCCAGCCATAGCGGGGCCAGCGGCTTTGTGGGTTCACAGCAGTTTTACTCGCAAAAGTACCAGGGCCGCATGACCCTGAGCGACTGGCGCCTAACCCTTACCAACCGCTTCAACAACAAGACCGAGGTGTTTGAGGCCTATTTCGAGATGACCGGGGCCGGGCCGGTGCTGCACCTGATTCAGGTGGATGCCAGAGGCATACACTACCGGTTGACGCGGGAGTAGCTACCCGGCCACCCCGGCGAGCTGCCAGTCTGCCTCGGGGTACATGGGCTTGATGGTACGCAGGAGTTCGTTCAAGCGGTCAAGGGTCTCGAGGCCCTCCTCGCGCAACGCCTCGCGCACCCGGTTGCGGTCGGGGTAAAAGCGCAGGGGGTGCTGCCAGACTGCACGACCTGCCAGGTAGCCCCGGGCCCCGGCGGCCAGGGCTGCCTCGAGCATCTGCACGAACTGATCGGCCCCCAGCCCCCCCGAAAGCAGCAGCCAGGGGGCGGGCAGCTTGGTGTATTCGCGCATGTCGGCCTCGAGGTCTTCCAGCGAATAGCCGCTGCCGCCAAACTCCTTCACCAGCTCGGCGGCCCCCGGAAAGGCCAGCTTGTAGAGGTCCACCTGAAAGCCAGGGTCGGCAAAGGCGGCGGCAATCTCCAGGGACATCTCGCGCAGCCTGGCCCGGTAGGTTGCGGCGTCCTCACCGGGAATCGGGTAGGGCAGCACCTCGAAGATGAACAGGCGGTCGGCCTTCTGGCACTGCGCCCCCACCTCGCGCACCTGGTTCAGCTGGTGTTCGACAATCTCGGGGGGTGCATCGGGCCGGTGCCAGGCCAGAAGCTTCAGGCCATCGGCCCCCATCCGCACCGCCTGCTCCACGCTCCAGCCCGGAATGATCGCGCTCTTGCGCCAGCCCCCCTCCACGGTCTCGAAGCGGTGGTGCTCGAGGGTCAGCATCAGGCCGGTCTCGCGCGGCAGGGTGGGCATGGCTGCCGGAAAGGCGTAGTGGGGGTCTATCAAAATGCCGGTCACGGCGCGGCCCAGGGTCTCGGCCAGAAGGCCCTTTAGCTCGGTCACTTCAGGCCCTACCTGTTCGGGGTCGCGGCCCAAGGCCTGGGCCACCAGGTGCATTAAGGGGGGGCGCTGGTCAATGGCCAGGGTGCCAAACCGCATGGCCCCATCACCGATACGGGCAAAAGCTCGAGCTTTGGCAGGGGTGGTCTTCATAGGTCTCCTTCTATAAGGGCTTGTCTCAGCATCTCGAGGGCGTTCCGGTTAACCGGCCCCATCAGGGGCGGCAGGTTGTCCAGGGCAAAGAATTGCAGGTTCTGGGTCTCCTCGGGGTCGGGCCGGATGGGCTCGCCCGCATAGCGGCCCACAAACATCGCGCTCACGTTGTACACCTCGTCGCCATTGGGGTAGCGGTAGTAGTATTCGGGGCCGGAGAAGAGCGCAAAAAGCCGCAGTTCGCCCACCTCGAGGCCGGTTTCTTCGCGCAGCTCGCGCCGGGCGGTCTCTTCCAGGCTCTCGCCCAGCTCGCAAGCGCCTCCCGGCGTGGCCCAGTCGTGGGTGTCGGTGCGGTGTTGCAGTAGTACGCGGTTTTGTGCGTCCAGCAGCAGCACCCCGGCCCCCACCATCAGGAGGGGGCGTGCGCCCACTGCCGCTCGCAGTTCGGCAATGTAGCCCACTCAAGCCCCCAAAAAGGCCCGCACTTCCGCCAGGGTGGGCGGCTGGCCCCTGGCGCAGTGCAGGGCGGCTACCGCGCTGGCAAACTCGAGCGCCTCCACATTCCCTTTGCCATCGGCCACGGCCAGCGTAAAGGCCCCGTGGAACACGTCCCCGGCCCCGGTGGTGTCCTGTACGTGGACCCGGTGGGCCGCTACCTGCCCCTCCCCATACGCCACCCCCTCGGCCCCCAGGGTCACGGCGGCAAACACCCCCAGCCCCTGCAAGCGGGCCAGCAGGGCCTCGACCCCCCCCAGCTTGGCGGCCAGCTCCTCCGAGGCCACCACATGGGTGGCCACCTGGGTCAGCATCCAGTCGTCGTCGCGGTCGCGGTCAAGGTCGAGCACCACTGGAATACCCCGCTCCCGCGCGGCCTGGCCCAGTCCATAGCCGGCAGCGGCCCAGCGCCCGTCCAGCAGCAAAGCCCCCACCCCTTTGAGCAGGCGTTCCTCGTTCAGCACCAGTTCCTCGGGCAGGGCGGGCCGGTAGGGGAAGATAAACCGCTCGCCCTCCGGCGTCACCAGCACCGCCGAGACCGGGGTGGCCGCGCCCAGCTGGAAGTGGGGCTTAACCCCCTCGGCCCGTAGCATCTCCTCCAGGCGCTCGCCGGCGGCATCGTCGCCCCGGCGGCTCAGCAGGTGGGCTTCAGCCCCCAGGCGGGCAGCAGCCACTGCCGCTACGGCTGCGGGGCCGCCCAGGGTCTCGCGGTAAGCCCGCACGCCGGTGCGGCTCTCGCGGGGGGGAAACGCTTCGATGTAGTAGCGCTGGTCGAGGTTGGCCCAGCCGATGGTCAGAACCTTCACCATACCAGTCTATGTTCCTCCGGGCGGGCGGGCAGCACCTCGAGGCCCAACCAGGCGCACATCTCCAGCAGAGCTTCCTCGTGGACGCCCATACCCACCGCCAGGTGGTGCGGGATGCGGTGGTTGAACCAGCTCGTCAAGAACTGCCGGGGGGTGAGGGGTTCGGTGGCCCAGGTGGGGCGGGTGAGGTATCCGGAGTCGCCGTCGTAGCCCTTCTCGCCATTCAGCAGTCCCCCATGCACCACCGCTTTGCGCCCCGGCAGCAGGCGCAGACCGGTGATGGGCCCCGCTCGCAAGGGCATATCGCGCACCGCCGGCAGGTTGCGGTTGAAGTGCGGCACCAGCCGGGTGGGGCCCCCGGCCCAGGCCTGGGGGGCCTCGCCACCATGCCAGAGCATCACCCCTTTGGGCGAAAAGTGCGAGATGTCCAGCAAAATAGCTGGCTGGCCCGAGATGGCCTGCAAGGCCAGCAGACCGGCCAGGCCCATCACATCGCCCTCGGGGGCCAGGGTATAGCCCCGGTCGGCCAGTCGGGCCATGGCCGCGTAGGCCATTACCCCCACTTTGTCGGGAATTTCCGGCCACTCCCGCAGGGCCACCCCGTCGTAGGGCTGGGCCAGCTTCTCCAGGGCCAGCTCGAGGCGAAACAGCTCGCCGAGGGCCTCTACCGGGTACTCGGAAAGCTCGCGGAAGGCTGCCGCCCGCTCCGCAATCTTCGCTTCCGGCACGGCGGCCAGGGCCTCCCAGAGCTCCTCGAGGTTGGCCTTCTCTACCGTCAGGCCCGTCTCCGGCAGGGCTGCAAAGGCAAAAAACCCCGGCGCATGCCCGCCCAGGGCAAGCACCCGCCCCTCGCGCAGCACCTTAGCGCCGCGCAGGGCCTTCAGGGTGAGCTTCAGGCGGGCCTGGAACCAGGCATCCTCCACCGCCCCGTAAAACCACTTGGTCGGTTTCTGGGCCAGCGAAACCCCCAGGTTGAGCCCGCAGATGGCGTTCTGCGGCAAGGGCCCGGTTTCCCACACCTCGGGCAATGCCCAGAGCCCTACCGGAATAGGCAGCTCGAGCAAGGGCAAGAAAGCGTCGCCGGTAGCAAAAGTCACGTGCTGCACCAGGAGCAAGTCCAGCCCAGCAGCCTGCGCCGCACGGGCCGCCGCCTCGGCCTGGGCAGCATCGGCCACCGGCTCCGACACATAAGCCAGTTCAAAGCCCAACTCGCGGCCCAGGGCTTCCAGGGCTTCCTTGGAGGTGTGCTCGAGGCCAAACCGCGACCCTCGAAAAAGGGGCCGCACGATGGGAACTAAACCGATTCGTAACATAAGCAGATGACAAAAAGTCTGTAGAAGCGCCCTTTCTGGCTATTACTGAGAACGGCTGCGTCAACAGCACAAGGATCGTCGAATCCAACAACAAATACAGCTGTCATTCCGAGGAGGCGTTAGCCGACGAGGAATCTGGTACGGCGCAAGGCTGGTGGATGTTGGGGATGGTAGCGCATCAGATTCCTCGCTGCGCTCGGAAAGACACGTTTGACTGGGTTTTTGTGCCATTCTCGTCACCGTTCTGAGTAGCTATTAGCTATTGACTATGGACTATAGACCATCTTCCATAGACCCCAAATCCCTATCCCTTCACCCCTCCCTGCGTCAAACCGCCCACCACCCGCTCCTGGAAGATGGCAATCACCAGCGCCACCGGCACCAGGGCAATCACCAGCGCTGCCGAGATGAGCGGCCAGGGAAAGCTGTACTCGCCTTGCAAAAACTGAATGCCCACCGGCAGGGTACGCATGGCCTGCGAGGGCATCAGGGTCAGGGCCAGGAGAAACTCGTCCCAGCTGTTCACAAACGCCAGAATGCTGGCTGTAAACACCCCCGGTGCCGATAGCGGCACCACAATGCGCCACAGCGCCCCCAGGCGGGAGCAGCCGTCCACCATGGCCGCCGATTCCAGATCTTTGGGGATGCCCTGAAAAAAGCTCACCAGCACCAGCGTGGCCACCGGAATCGAGAGGGCCGCATGAGGCAGAATCAGGGCGATGTAGTTGTTGCGCAGCCCCAGGGCCAGCACCATCTCGAACAAAGGCAGCAGCAAGGTGACCGTGGGGAACATCGAGACCCCCACCAGCAGGGAAAAAATCAGGGTCTTGTTGGGAATCCGCAACCGCGCCAGGGCATAGGCCGCCAGCGCCGATACCAACACGCACAAGAGCGTAGCTCCCCCCGCCACAATCAGGCTATTGAGGAAGTAGCGCATGATGGGGGCGTTGGTAAAGGCCTGGACGTAATTTTGCAAGGTCGGATTGTCCGGCAGCCAGGTGATGGGGATACGGGTCAGCTCACTCTCGGTTTTGAACGAAGTGAGCAGAATCCACACCGCCGGGAAGAAGCCGTTGATCACCACGATGCCCGCCGCTACCCAGAGCCATATCCGAGGATTATCCCATTTCATACAGCCCTCCAGCAGGCGAGATACCCTGAACCAGATGCCGTTTTGCTTGCACCAGGCCTTTTGCTTCAGGCAGTTGGCTAGTCATCGGCCCCCCTCACATAACGCAGATAAACTAGCGTGACCATGAAGCTGATCAAAAACATCAGCACCGCTAAAGCCGAACCGTAGCCAAAGTTCAGGTTTTCGATACTCATGGTACGCACGTACATGGCCAGGGTCTCGAAGGAGCTACCGCCGTTTTGCATAGCAAAGGGGATATCGAAGGTCTGAAAAGCGGTGATGGTGCGGAAGATGGCCGCTACCAGGATGGCCGGTATCAAGAGCGGCAGGGTGATTCGCCAGAAGCTCTGCCAACGGTTGGCGCCGTCCACCGCCGCCGACTCGTAGAGTTCCTTGGGAATCACCTGCAAGCCCGCCAGCAAGATAAGCGCCACAAAGGAACTGCTTTTCCAGATGATGCTCAGACAAATGGCCCAGAAAAGAAGCTCGGGCGTGGTCACCCAGAGCAGGCGCTCGCCGCCCAGGCGCACAATCACATCGTTGATAACGCCATACTGACTGTCAAAAAACCACCTGAAAATGAGCCCTGCAAACACCAGTGGCAGCGCCCAGGGCAGCAGCAAGCCCAGTCGTATGGGCCATTTGACGCGAAAGGGCAGGTTGGCCAGCAAGGCCAGCAAAAGCCCCACCACCAGTGCGCCCGGCACCGTGACCAGCACAATCAGCAAGGTGTTCCAGAGGGCGGTCCAGAAGCGCTCGTCCGAGAAGGCTTGCACAAAGTTCTGGAAGCCCACAAAAACCGGGCTGTTGCCGGTCTCGTCGGTCAGGCGACGGCGAAAAAGACTGGTGTATAGAAGCCGCCCCACCGGATAGAGCGCCACCAGGCCCAGGAGCAGGGCTGCCGGAACCAGCAGCCAGAAGGCCAGGGCACGCTCGCTCAGGTCGCCAAAGCTACGGCGGATTCTGGACTGGGGCTGGGTCATAGGTCACTTCCTTGGTTTTTGGGTTTGGAAAAGTCCACGGGAAGCCAACATCAAGGGCCTGAGCCGCAAAAGGTGGCTTCCCGTGGGAAGCTGGGCAAAACCGTTACCTACCGCCGTAGATGGCTTGCAAGCGGGTCACAATCTCGCGGGCGCCCTGCTCCGGGGTTTTTTGCCGGGCCAGCACCTGATTGGTGGTTACACGGATGGCCTCGGAAATCTCGGCGTAGCGCGGGTGCTGCGGACGGGCCCTGGCAGCCTGAACCACCGGTAGGGCCTGGCCGAACCAGGGGTTGACGCGCAGGATGTCGGGGTCGCGGTAAAGTGCTGGGAAGACCGGCAGGTTGGAGGCTTCAATAGCCAGAATCTTGGAGACCTCGGGGCTCGAGAGGAAACGCACCAGACGGTGGGCCTGGGCCTTGTTCCGGCTAAAGTCCGAGACCGTCCACTGCCAGCCCCCCAGGCAACTGGCCTGGCGGCCCCCGGCAAAGGCGGGCAGGGGCACTACGCCAATCTTGCCCTTGACCTGGCTGTCGGCGTCGTTCTGGAATCTGTTCCAGGCGTAGGCAAACATAGTGCCAAACACCCAGCGTCCGGCCTGCATCTCGCTGCGGATGGTGTCCTGCGGCTTTTCGGCCATGTTGGGCGGCGAGACCTTTTGGTCCATCAGGTTGACCCAGAACTGCAAGGCCCGCTGAGCCTGCTCGACGGTGAGGCTAAACTGGCCCTGGGCGTTGGTCACATCGCCCCCGGCAGCCCAGATGGGCAGCAGGAAGGTGCATACGGTCCCCTCAGCAGGCGCGCCAATGTAGCCAATACCGTTCAGGTTGGGGTTGCCCTCACGCTGCAAAATGGTCTGGGCTTGCTGGATGGCCTCGTCCCAGGTGGTGGGGGGCTTGAAGCCGTACTTCTCCAGCAGGTCGGCCCGGTAGTAGAGGAACATGGCATCGGCAAAGCCCGGCAGGGCCACCAGTTGGCCATTGATCACGTTGGCCTGCGAGTAAGCTGGCAGGTACTGGCGCAGGAGGGCCTGCCTCGAGGCCGCCGGCAGGTACTTGTCGATGGTGTCGGCCCAGCGGCTGGCCAGGTACTGGGCGGGCCGGATCACGTCAATCAAAATGACGTCGATGCTGGGGTCGCGCGAGGCCAGCACGGTGGTCAGGTACTGCTGCTGCTGGTCGGAGGTAGCACCCCCTACCTCCACATCGACGCGCACACCAGGGTTGCGCGACTGATAGAGATCGAAGATTTTTCGCATCACATCGGGGCGCTGCTGCCCCCCCACAAACACCCGCAAGCGGGTTTGCTGTGCTAGCGCAGTAGATGCCAGCAACACAGCGACCAGTAGCCAAAAGAGCTTCTTCATGGGTTTCCTCCTCCTTGTAGACGCAAACCTAGTTTACCGAGTTCGGCCTGAAGTGTCTCGTTGACTTCCACTCCTTCGTGCATCGCTTTCTCTCGCAAAGCGGCTCGCCGAGCGCCGGGAATCCGGCCCCCCGCCGCTTCAAGAGCATGGATGAGCTGGGCCATCCGGCCCGAATAGCCCGCACCAAACGCACCGGGCTCGAGCGCCAACAACAAAAGCCCCGGCTTGGCGGCCTGCTCGGGGGGCATCCAGGGCAAGGGGAGTTCGGGCGAGAGCACATCCCCCGCCAGCGCCCCGGCCAGGATTTCGACCAGCACCGCCAGGGCATATCCCTTCCCGTCTCCTATGGGAATCAAGGAGCCTTCCAGGGCGGCTTTGGCATCGGTGGTGGGGCGGCCCTCTTTGTCGAGCGCCCAACCCTCCGGAATGGCCTCGCCTTTCTTGGAAGCAGCAATAATCTTGCCCCGGGCCACCACCGAGATAGAGGTGTCTATGATGACGGGCTGCGGGTAGGCAGGCGCACCCAGGGCAATGGGGTTGGTGCCAAGCACCGGCCCCGGCGCGATGGCGGGCGGGGTGTTGGCAAAGGCCAGGGCCACCAGCCCCTGCTGGGCCAGCCGACCCACGTAAGCCGACAAAACTCCGGAATGTCCGGCGCCGCGCACGGCCAAGGCTGCGCTGCCCTGCTCTTTTGCGATTGCAGTCAGCGCCCGCACCGCAAACAACCCGGCCACCGGCCCCGGTGCGCCATCGGCGTGCAGCACCGCCACCGCGGGCCGGGTGCGCTCCAGGCGCATCTGTGGCTTTGGGTTGAGTCCACCGGCCTGGAGCTGGGCGGTGTACTGGGCCATGCGGGTGAGGCCATGCCCCACGTTGCCCTCGAGTTCGGCCTCGAGGATCACCTCGGCCAGCTCGTCGGCGTGGTCAAGGGCCAACCCCAGGTGGTGGAAGTGGCTCGAGACCGCCCGCCTGAGCTCGGGATAAGGAACCTTCATGCCACCCCCAAAAGGTTCAGCACGCCCTCGGCCACCCGCAGCCCCACCGCTTCCTGGGCCTCGGCGGTCAAACCGGCCACATGGGGGGTTATCCACAGATTATCCACACCCCGCAGCACGTGCTCCGCCGGCAGGGGCTCGGGGTCTACCACGTCCAGCACCGCCCCGGCCAGGTGCCCCGAGCGCAGGGCGGCCACCAGGTCGGCCTGGTTGACCAGTTCGCCTCGCGCGGTGTTAATCAGATAGCTCCCTCTGGGCATCCAGGCCAGGGTCTCGGCCCGGATCAGCTCTCTGGTTTCAGGTGTCAGGGGCGCATGTAGCGAGAGGAAATGGGCCGACCTGAGCACCTGGGGGGTGGAGACCAGACGAATCTCCTGGTCTTCCACCGCGCTCTCCCAGGGCAGACGCATGGGGTCGGCGGCCACGACATTCATACCGAAGGCCCGGGCCCGCCGGGCCACGCGCAAACCCACCTCGCCCAGCCCCACCAGCCCCAGGGTCTTGCCCGCCAGCTCGAAGCCCCCAAAGGCGGCGCGGTTCCAGCCGCCCCCGGCCACATGGGCAGCCCCTCCCGCGATGTTGCGGGCCATATGCAACATGGCCGCCAACACGTACTCGGCCACGGCGTTGGCGTTGATGCCCCGGGCAAAGTAAAGCTGCACCCCCCGGGCCTTAAGGTCGGGCTGCACGATGTTATCCAGACCCACCCCCAGCCGCCCCACCACCTTGAGGTTCGGCGCGGCGGCCAGCAGATCGGCGTTCACCAGGGTCTGGTTGCGCACCACCAGGGCGGTTGCGTTCGTCAGCTTGGCCTTGAGGGCCTCGCGGTCCTTCCAGAGGTTGGGGTCGTAGAAGACCTCGAGGCCCCCCTGCTGGAGGCGTTCCAGGCCGCTGGGTGTAATGAACTCGCAAACGATGATCATAGCGTATGGCTCATAGCTGAATAGCGAAAAAAAGATTGTTGGCTATCCGCTAGGCGCTTGGGTACAGCTTTGTAATCACGAACTCGTTGTGCCGCAGCAACTCGGCGGCGGTCAGGCGTCCGTTGGCGGTACGCACAAACACGTCCAGGATGCGATCAGCAGCCTGATCCAGGTTGATATCGCCCACCAGCAGGTCGGGCAGTTTTACGTCGATGTGTTCGCCCATGGTGGAACAGGTGATGGGGTTGGGGGAGACCTTGATAACCGGGATGAGGGGATGCCCCACAATGTTGCCCTGGCCGGTGGTGAAGAAGTGCAGCACGCTGCCCCCCGCCGCGCAGAGCGTGACCTGTTCGGCCCCCGCCGAGGAGCTGTTCATAAAAACCAGCCCCTGGCCAGGCTTCACCGGCTCGGCGTAGTTCAGTACGGCGTTGACCGGGCGGGTGCCGGTTTTCTGGATATTGCCCAGGGCTTTTTCTTCAATGGTAGAAAGCCCCCCGCGAATATTGCCCTCGGTGGGCTGGGAGCCCAGCAGGTCTACCCCCTGGGCCTCAATCATGGCGATGTAGTCGTTGTAGATCTGCATGAACTTGCGCTTCAGGGCAGGGGTGGCGCAACGGTTGGCAATCAGGTGCTCCCCGCCGGTGAGCTCGGAGGTCTCGCCAAAGATGACCGAGGCCCCCATATCCACCAGCCGGTCTACCGCCCGGCCCTGGGCCTTGTTGCCCGCCAGCCCCAGGGTGGGGTCGGACTCGCCGCACTTGATGGAGAGCACCAGTTCGGAAACCTCGATGGGTTCACGCCGCAGCTCGGAGGCATCCTGCACCATCTGGTAGGCCACCCGGCTGGCGGCGTTAATCACGTTGAGGTCGCCGTGGCGTTCGATGGAGAAGGTCTCGACGGGCTTGCCGGTTTTGGCAATGGCCGAGGCCACCCGGTCGGTCCACTTGGGCTCGATGCCAATCACCACCACCCCATGTACGTTGGCGTTGGCCCCGTGGCCCGAGAGGGTGCGGAAGGTAAGCTCGAGGTCTTCACCAAACTGCAAGCGCCCGTAGGGGTGCGGCAGGGCGGTAGTGCCGTTAATCAGCCGGGCCACCCCCTCGGCGGCTGCGTTGGAAAGGTCGTCTACCGGCAGGATGAGCACATGGTTGCGTACCCCCACTGTGCCGTTGGGACGGCGGTAGCCGGTGAGCCGCATGGCTTTAGAAGGGCTTTTTCTGGCCATTAGCGGCCCCCTTTCGCCCGGCCCAGAGCCTTGGGCTTTGCGCTTTTAGCTTTCTCGCCGTAGTTCCAGCGCAGCGTACGAATGTTGTGCACGTGCACGTAGCCTCCCTTGGCAACGGCCTGGGTCATCTGGCCCACCTTCTCGCCATACTCGATGACCACATGGCCCTTGGGCAAATCCTTGAGGGCCACTTTGTGCCCCAGGGGAACATCCTCCAGCAGCTTGACCTTGTGCGGCTTGCCGCCTTCCAGGCTATGAATGGTTAGCTCTTCACCGGCCTTCAGGTCGGCGACGGCGATTGCCACATCATCGGTGCTCTTGTGCGCTAAGGCTCTATGTGCCACAAACCCTCCTTTGCTTTGGATGGGATTTTATATCTAAAATCTTTTGTGGTCAATGTGCTAAACTTACAGGCAAATATGGCGCTGGCGCGAACCACCCTCAACCGCGAAGCCTATAAAGCCCTCCGGCAGGCTATTCTGGCCCGCAAAATCCCGCCAGGGCAGAAGCTGGTGGTGCGGGTGCTGGCCGAAGACCTGGGGCTCTCCCCCACCCCGGTCAAGGAGGCCCTGAGCGCCCTGGAGCGGGAGGGGCTGGTGGTAGCTGTGCCCCACCGGGGCTATTTTGTCCTGGAGCCCAGCCTGGAAGACGTGCGCGAAATTTACAGCCTGCGCGAGGTGCTGGAGGGGCTGGCAGCCCGACTGGCGGTAGAGAACGACGGCAAGGTATTGCAGAAGAAGCTCGAGAAGCTGCTTGCCAAACAGCGTGAGGCCGCCGAGAAACGCGATATTGACACCTATGGCGACCTGGATCTGGAATTCCACCGCACCTTCTGGGAAGCCTCGGGCAGCAAGCGCCTGCTGGCCACCGCCGAGACCATAGACGGTCAGATTCGCATGCTGATCAACAGCTCTGCTGCCATCCCGGGCCGCCTGCCGCTCTCCCGCGCCGAGCACGAGGCCATTCTGCAGGCGGTGCGAGACAAGAACCCCAACGCCGCAGAAGCCGCCATGCGAACCCACGTGCGCAACGCAGGGCGGGCGCTGGAGGGTTTTCTGTCGTCAGGATTGGGACAGCAATAGAGCGCTCTTTATACCAACTCTGCGCATGAGCGGCGCTAAACGCGCCCCTCACTTGCCGCGCCAGGGGGCGCGTCCGAGGGACTTGTATATCGCTTTTGGGTCACTTCTGGGCAGATTTGGTATTACATATTCGGAGCCATCTTGTCCTGAACAGAACAGTGGCCGCCGGAATGGGTGTCACGTCTGTGAAGGACGCAAAAAACTAAGCCTGGGCAGTATGTCCGATAAATGTCCGTGTTCAGCCCTCCAGCGCCCGCCGCACATTCCCCTCTACCTTGTCCAGCAACGCCTGGGCAGCGGCTGCGTCCAGGTTTTTCTTCAGCATCACGATGGCGGTCTTGACGCGGTACCCACAGCGCTCGAGGGCTGCCCTGGCTTCTGCCTCGGTGGCCCCGGTGGCCGCTACCGTTAGCCGCACCGCCCGCGCCAGTAGCTTGGCATTGGTGGCCTGCACGTCCACCATCAGGTTGCCGTACACCTTGCCCAGGCGCACCATCAGGGTACTGGAAAAGGTGTTGAGGGCAATTTTCTGGGCTGTACCGGCCTTGAGCCGGGTCGAGCCCGAAATCACCTCGGGGCCGGTGTCCAGCACAATGCCCACCTCGCTTTGCTGCACGATGGGGGTATCGGGGTTGTTGGCAATGCCAATGGTGAGGGCCCCCACTTCCCTGGCGGCGGCAAAAGCCCCCAGCGGATAAGGCGTGGTGCCCGAGGCAGCAATGCCGATAATCACGTCGCTTGAGGTGGGTTGCAGGGCCAGCACGTCGCGCCTTCCGGCCTCAAAGTCGTCTTCGGCGCCCTCCACCGCTCGCCAGAGAGCCTCCGGGCCCCCGGCAATACAGGCCAAAGCCCGCTCCGGCGGCCAGGAAAAGGTGGGGGGGAGTTCGGAGGCATCGAGCTGCCCCAGGCGTCCGCTGGTTCCGGCCCCCACATAAATCAAGCGCCCCCCCAGAAGCATCCGTTCGGCAGCCCGTTCGACGGCCCGGACAATCTGGGGGGCGGCCCGCTGCACGGCTTCTACCGCGTGCAACTGGTCGTCTACCAGGGCCTGCACAACCTGGGGGGTGGGACGGGTCTCGAGGTCGCGGTGGGCTTCGCTAATTTGTTCGGTGGCCAGCAGGGGTTTATTCATACGGCTCCGTCTCAAGTTGGAATCAAGCTTGTGGCTTTTCGCCATCCGAATAGGGCTGTAGACCCCGTTTAGCCTGTCTCTTTCAACATCTCCAGGGCCATGCGGGCTGCCGCCTCGGCGCTCGAGGCGTATTGAACCGAAAGCTCAATCAGTTCCCGGGCCCCCTGCTCAATCAGGGGGCTCACCTGCAAGGCCCCCCCGCACAACACCACCGGCCTCGGCCCCAGGCGGTGCCGCAGGGTGAGGGCCAGGTCGGCCAGCTCGCGCCCGGCCTGGAGCAATACCTGGGTAGCGGTCTCGTCGCCTTCCTCAGCGGCCCGGCCCACTGCCGGGGCCAGCGCCGCCACGGCCTGCCGCCCCCCGCCATACACATACTCGCGGATGCGCGGCCAGTCGCGGCCCCCCAGCACAGCATACAGATGCCGGGCCAGCGGATACAAAGCCGTGTCCAGTCCCGCATCGTGCCAGCGCATCAGGTGGCGCAGGGCGGTCTTGCCAATCCAAAAACCAGCCCCTTCATCTCCAATCAGGTAGCCGTGGCCGCCTGCCCGGTAGACGGTGCCATCCGAGGCAATGCTGTAGGCCACCGAACCGGTTCCGGCATAGACCACCATCCCCTCGCCGGGGGCGAAGTGGGCCCGGTAGACCAGGTCCATGTCGTTTAACACCGCCACCCGTTTTTCCGGGAGGCCCAACGCTTGCCCGATATAAGCACCCATCCGCTGGGCTTCCTTTGTACCCGCATCCAGCCCGGTAATGCCCGCCACCACAGCCTCGGGCGCGTAGGGTTGGGTCTCCGATAGCAGCGCGTCCAGCGCGGCCCATACCTGCGCCCGCATCTCCTCGTTGAACAGATGCCCGATGATGGGCGCTGTGCGCCCCTGGGCTACCAGCGTACCTGTTGCATCCAGCACGGCCCACTTGCTGCTGCTGGCGCCGCCGTCAATACCCAAAACATTCACACCGGAACCCCCTGCACAAAACGGCGGGTGATTTCGCGGGGGTTGGTAATGGCCGTGCCCACCACCACCGCACTAGCACCCAAATCAAAAGCCTTGGAGACCTCTTCGGGCGTCCAGAAACGCCCCTCGGCGATTACAGGTACCCCCACACCCGCCACCAGTTGTTGTATTAAAACAAAGTCTGGCCCCTCAGTCTTGGGCGAGTAGGGGGTATAGCCCGACAGCGTGGTAGCTATAAAATCTGCACCCAACTGAGCAGCATTATGACCCTCTTCCAGGGTCGAAACATCGGCAAACACCGGCTTGCCCAGCTCGGCATGAATCAAGTAAATCAACTCTGCCAGAGATTCTTTGGGCCTTGGCCGTGCTGTGGCATCTACTGCGATGACATCGGCGCCTGCCTCGGCAACTTCACTAGCTGCGGCAAAATCGGGGGTGATATAGACTTCATACCCTTCCATCCAACGCTTATTGATTCCGATGATTGGCAAGTGAGTAACTGCCTGGATGGCCCGGATATCCTCGACCCCGTTGGCCCGAATCCCCCTTGCACCTCCCTGTTGGGCCGCCAGCGCCATCGCGGCCATGAACTTTGGCCCGTGCAGCGGGTTATCGGCCCGCGCCTGGCAGGAAACAATCAGGGAAGGGAAAACCAGCCCCCCCAACCCCTGACCCCTAACCCCTAACCCCCGCACCCTCACCCCTTCGTGGCCCCCGCCGTTAGACCCTTAATGAACTGTTCAGACAGCAGCAAGTACAAAAGAATCAAAGGCATCGCCGCCAGGGTCAGGCCCGCAAACAGAGGGCCGTAGTCGGTGGCATATTCACCAAAGAACACCGTCAGACCCTGAGGCACGGTTTTGAGGGTAGGATCCTGCAAGAACACCAGCGGCAAGAGAAAATCATTCCAGATCGGGATGGCCGTATAAATTGCCACAATCGCCAGTTGGGGGCGCACCAAAGGCAGCATCACCTTCCAGAAGACCTGCCACTCGCTGGCCCCATCAATACGGGCAGCATTGTCCAGGTCAGAGGGAAGGGCTCGGAAAAAGCCGGTCAGGATGAATACAGCTGCTGGGATGCCCCCTGCGGCATATACCAGAATAAGGCCCAGGTGTGAATTGATCAGGCCCATCTCCTTGAGCTGTACAAAGAGCGGTACGAGCACCAGCTTGGCCGGGAACATCAACCCAGCCAGGAAGAACACGTAGATGGCATCGTTGAAGCGGAACTTGAAACGCCCCAAAGCATACCCCGCCATGGCGCTGAAGGCCAAAATCAGTATTTCAGCCCCAACGGTAATCAGGATGGAGTTACGGAAGTAAAGATCAAACCGCCCCGACTGCCAGACCTTGGCGAAGTTATCCAAACTCCAGGTCTGGGGTAGGGCAAAAGGCGAGGCGAAGATTTCCGGGGTGGGCTTAATGGCCGAAATGAGCATCAAAAGCAGCGGGAGAATTACCCCCAGAGCATTTAAAACCAACAACCCGAACAGCAAGGTGCCACTGGGCCCTAACTTGCGCCAGGGGCTGACGGAACGGGACAGGCTCACATCTCCACCTCCCGTCGCCGCAGGTACAAGGCTCCTATTGCCGAACCAACCCCCACAATCACAAACAAAATCACGCTGATGGCTGCCGCTACCCCCACGTTGGAAGTAGCCTCTGAGGCCGCTCCGAAGGCTAAGCGATAAAACATCAGGGCCATGGTGTCGGTGGCGCCTCCAGGATTGCCGCTCACCCCCGCCATCACGTAGGGCAGTTCAAACCACTCCATGGCCCCGATGAAAGTCAGGATGATGATGGTGGTGAAGGCTGGGGCCAACAACGGCAGCATGATTTGCCGGAAAACCTGCCATTCGGTAGCCCCATCCAGGCGAGCTGCTTCGTAGTAGTCATCGGGAATGGCATTCATGCCCGCCAAAAAAACCAGGGTGGGAAAGCCTACCCAGCGCCAGGCGTTGACGCAGATGAGTGTGAAGAGTGCCCAGGTAGGGTCACCCAGGGGTGCAAAGGAGGTAATCCCAGACATATTGGCCAGTTTGGTGATGGGGCCGATCAGGGGGTCGAGAAACAGCTTCCACAAAAAGCCCACCACCACCAATGACAAGATGACCGGCAGAAACACGGTGGCCCGGAAAAAGCGCATCAAGGGCGGCTGCTTCCAAAGCGCATAGGCCAGCGCCAGCCCCAGACCGTTCTGGAGGATCATCAGGCCGACAAAAGCCAGGACATTGTGGCGCATGGCCTCCAAAAAATCGTCGCGGAAAGGAAACGACAAAAGTTTACGAAAATTTTCCAGTCCTACAAATTCTTCCCGATTAAAGCTAGTCCAGGAGTAGAGGCTATACCCCAGTGCCGCCACCGCAGGCCAGAGGGTAAATACCACCATCAGGAGCAGCGCTGGGGTGAGAAAGATCACCAACCACAGATTTCGTTGAACGCGCATGAAGGTATCTCCACATCAGAAATTTACGTTGCGCTTTAGGGATAGGTCATAAGCCGCGCCAATGTAAGTCGCAGATCATCGTATTTTGCTAATCCGGCTCCGCAAATTTCTACCGTGGGCACTCGAGCCTGCCGATAGCCGAAAGCTGACAGCCCTAAATGCTATCAGCAATCGGCTACGGTCAATAATTGATGCTATCGTTGGAACGGCCTGAACCAGGTAGATACGCCCTTGGTCATTTCTTCGGCAATCTGACGACCGGTGGCCTGGCCCAGAATCATGCGTTGGATGCCCGAGCGCATCAATTCGGTACCGGTAGGTGCAGCATAGCGGAAGCCGACCAGAGTGAGGTAGGGGGTGCCGTAGCTGGCCGTATAATCAATGATCTCTTGCAGTACAGGGTCTTTGGCTTTGATTCCCGGCACTGCCGAGGCTTGTGCGAGCTTTTCGGTGAACTGCTGACCGAACTCCTGGGTCGAGAGGAAATTGAGGAAGCGAATGGCAGCCTCGGGGTTACGGGTTTTGGCGTTGATGGAATAGTTGCCGTCGGCAAAGGTGGAGACCCAGGTACGCTCACCACGCCGCAGGGGTGGGGCCGGTACAAAACCGAAGTTGAGGCGGGGGTTGTTATCGCGGAAGAAGGCGATGTCGAAGCCGCCGGTTACAAAGAAAGCTGCACCGCCATTGGTAAAGAGGGTGCGGCCTTCGGGGTAGCCAATGCCGGCAAAGTTGGGGGGCATGAACTCACGCATGGCCGCCGTTTCTTCCAGAGCGCGGATGAACCCTTCGTCTACGAAGGTCTTTTGCCCAGCAGTGACGGCCCGGAAGTAGTCGGAGCCGCCATAGAAGTTGGGGCCAATCACACCAAAAATCTGCTCGAGACTGATGCCATCCTTAGGGCCGTTGGCCAGGGGGACGATCCCAGCCGCCCTGATGCGGGATAACATGGCCTTGAAGTCGGGCCAGTTATCGGGAATTTCACGGATGCCCGCCCGCGCCAGCAGGTCTTTGTTGTAGAAGAAACCCAGGCTCTGAGTAGCGAAGGGCACCCCGTAGATACGGCGGCGGGTGTCGTCGCGGAAGCCCCGTGCCGCATTAAGCAGGGTGGCGGGGAAGCGGGACAGGTTGGGCACCTGCTGGGCAGTGATGGGCAGCAAGTAACCCGCATCGGCCAGTTGGGCCAGGCCGCCGTAGGCGCGGGTGTGGATGATATCGGGGCCGGTTCCGGCGGCCAGGGCCGAGGAGAGAATGGTGTTGTACTCGAGGTTGTTGTAGGGAGTATAAACCACTCGGATACCAGTTCGGGCCTCGAACTGCCGGGCAATGTCGTTGTAGAACTCGCGGTCTTCGACGCGCCAGCTCCAGAAAGTGAGGGTGGTTTGCTGGGCAAAAGCTGCCCCAAGCGAAAGCAGCATACCCAACAAGATCGCACGCAAAGCCGTCGTCTTCATCATACCTTTGCCTCCTTGTGGGAACCCAAGGAAGTTCCCACGACCCAGAACCATTTTTGGTCGAGGTCAGTATACGGCAAAGCTCTTTTGGTATCCAGGTGGTCTATATTACTGTAGCGAAAGTTTATATAGTGGTCTGGTAAGTAAATTTATGTGTCATTCCGAACGTAGGGAAGCGAAGTGAGGAATCTGATGTGCTTTAGTCCACTGTAATCACTGTAGTCCACTGTAATCACTGTCCCTTTGCAGAGCCAGATTCCTCGTCGCACTGCGTGCGCCTCTGAATGACAGCATGCAGTCAAGTGCAGAAGTTGGGTTCATTGAAGGCATCCCAAACACTTTGTTACCAGACCAATAGTGCTCGGACAATTATGAGAACGGCCAGGAAAAGAGCCCTGGAGACGGCATCCCCAGGGCCCACAGGCCGCCCTAGCGCACCCGGAACTGCCACACCCCCGGCGTGGCGGTATCCAGCACCACCAGCGGACCGGGGTTGAGGCTGGCGAAGTCGCCCTCGGTCTGGGCCACCGGCTCCAGGGTCACGAAGACCCGGTGGAACTCCCCCTTCTGATCCACCAGGCTGGTGGCGGGCGGGGTGCTGTTGGCAGGGGTGGACAGGCTGGCCGTGAGGCTCACCGCCACCGTCCGCCCGGTGATGTTCACGGTCCCCAGGCGGAAGATGGTGCCTGCCTCGTTCTGGCGGTAGACGGTGTAGAAGTGGCTGGGCGGGGCGGGCTCGAGGCCCCGCAGGGTGATGACGGCCCGGCTGTTGGCGTGGTTGTAGCTCAGGAAGGGGCTCTCCATCACGATGGTGCCGGTGGCCTCGGCGGGCACCTGGAAGGGGTTGGGCACGGCGGTGGTGCTGGGGGCGGCGGGGGTCAGGGGCTGGAGGCTCAGGCTGAGGGCATTGTGGCCCATCGCGTTGATCGAGCCGGTGGTGCCCCCGCAGGCCGCACCCATGGCAATGGGGGGCAGCGAGAAGGTCTTGCTGCCGTTGCTCAGGTCAGTGGCATCCAGCACCCCTGCCAGCCGGACGCAGCTGACGGCGGTGGTGGCGGGGTCGCGGCGGAAGCTGTAGACCGCGTAGGTGTGGTCGGCATCCAGGGCGGGCAGGTTCTGGAAGCTATCCAGGGTGATGGTGGAGGTGGCCCCGTCCTGGATGCTCACGGCGAGCTGGGGCAGGTTGAGGGTGTTGGGAATCTGAAGCACCCGCTGGGCGGGCCGGATGAAGCCGGTGAAGGTGACGCCGGTGCGGGAGCTGGCCGGGCTGCCCTCCAGGCTCACGCTGGTGCTGCACGAGACGTTGGTGGCGGCCTGGGCGGCCAGGGTGAAGCTGGCCTCGCCCTGGGCGTTGGTGGTGAGCGAGGTGGCCGAGGGCACGCAGAGGCGGGTGTCGGCGGTCACGTTGAGCCGGGCCCCGGCGACCCCGTTGCCTTCGGCGTTTACTACCTTGACCGTGAGGGGGGCGGGGAAGCTCTGGCCGCTGGAGGCCACCTGGTTGTTGCCCGAGACGATGTTCACAGAGTTCGGGGCGGGCAGGTTGACCTGGGGCGGCGCGACGTTAACGACGGGGGCGGGCTGGCTGCAAGCAGCCAGGAGCAGTAGCAGCAGCAAGATCCAAAGCATGTTCTTCACTCCATTCAGTGACCAGGGTAGCCAAGAAACGATGATTTCGCGGTTCATTAATCACCGCGATTGTGAAGTGGGACCCGCTGATGCTGAGACTGTGAGACGATGGAGATGTTGACATCCTCCCCGGCCAGAAGGCCAGAGATTCCTACGGTGCTCAGATGCGGCATTGGGCCATTCCTAGTTCACTTCGGTGGGTTCCTGCTTCCGACCGCCAGCGCGGTTCAATCCAAAGGCTATCCGGGCTGACGGCTCGTGCCATCCCGCTGCAAGCGTGTAGCGTGTCCCGCCCTTCGTCTCGCAGTTCTTGCATCTTGCGAGAAAGGATGGTGATTGCACCGACCACATCGGCCAGATTACCGGCAAAGCCGGTATGGCCTACGGCCACCCCCTCGTTTTCCTCGAAGCCGCAGGCCGCACAGGCGAAGCGGGCTTGCGTCTGCCGGTTGTCCGCCGATACATGGCCGCAGCGCGAACAGGTGCGGCTGGTGTGCTACGGCAGCACCTGAGATACACGCCACCCAAGTCCGAACCCACCGCCCAGATGCGTCCGTCGGGCAAGATGACCGGCGAGTTGAACCCGCCACCTCCACCAGGGCCGCTCGAGACCCAGCGCCTGGAGGTAAGCGACGGTGGGGAGGTGGCCTCATGCCGACCTGGGTTTTGTACAGCGAGGGCGTTGGGCAGAGCGGCAGGGAGAGGTCTCGCACTCCCCCATAGCACAAGAGCCAGGGAGTATGCGATGAGCTTTATCCCTGTACTCATCATTCGCAGCGCCATTTCCCCGCCAACGGTTTCAGCGGGGGATCAAACGCTCAAGCAACAGGTGCCAGCGACTGGTTTCGCGGTCATAGATTCCGAAACTATTTGCCAGGTCGCCGGAACTGCTGAAAGACCAGAAGGCCCAGCCAAAGCGGTGTTGCTCGGCTTGCCGCCGCACCGCGCCGACCCACCGGCGGCGGAAGAACTCAAAGTTGGGCTGCTTTGGGGTGCCGTGAACCCCGAATTCTCCCAGATAGACCGGCAGATTCCTGGTTGCAGCCCAGCGGGCTACGTAGGCAAAGGTCTCGGCCAACTGGCTACGCTGGTCGGTAAAAAGGCTGATGGTTCCCAGAGGGCCCTGCAGGCTCAGATGGCGAAACACCACGGTCTGGGGGGCGCTCGAGGCGATCTTGATTCCGCTCGTCTTTGCACAACCCAGCTCCGAGAAGGGAATCTGCAGGGTTCGCCCGTTTGCCGGGCTGGCCACTTCCTTGTACTGTTCCCCGTCCAGATTGCAGGTAATCAAAAGCTTTGCCGGGCCCTGGGTCTGGAGGCGCAGGGTGTTCATGCCCTCAACGGCCATGGGGGGGGCCAGGTACACACCGCCCCAGGCGGTGAAGTTTACCCTCAGCTCGAGGTTAGGCGTGAAGGCATGGGTGGTCTCGAACCAGCTCCCCATCTGCCACTCGGCGGCCAGGATGGGGTCAGAGCCGATCCAGGTCTGACCCCTGGGCTGCTCCCCCTGCGGCCAGGCCCAGTCGGCCCCCTGGTGGGTAAAGCGGTGAGGGTAGTAGTAGTGAAAGGTGGCGATAAGGTGGGAATCGGGGGGCAACTCGAGTGAGGGCAGGGTCCAGGGGCTATTGGCCAGCACCCCGCCGATGATGATCGGGCGGTGGGGGTTAGACCGCCGGATAACCGAGATGGTTTGCCTGAGCAGATTGTTCCAGGCCGCCGTGTCCTTTGAGAGGGAACCCGCAGGCTCATTGAGGAGCTCAAAATAGACCTGGTGGTTGGGGTATCGGTTGGTATCCCGGTAGCGTTGAGCGATTTGCTGCCAGACGGCCAGGTAGCGCGGGGTTTCGACTGCGGGGTTTTTGAAAAGTGCCTCGTGGTGGTGGTTGTCGATGACTACCTTTAGGCCCCGCTTAAGGGACTGCTCCACCACCCAGTCCAGCCGAGCCAGCAAGCCGGGTTGAATGGAGTAGGGGGGTGGTCAGGGTGTTGTAGTGCTACCCAGGCTATAGGAAAAGCCCACCGGCACCCGGACATGCTGGAAACCGGCCTTCTGTATTGCCACAAAATGCGCTGGCTCCAGGCGGTAACCCCAGTCCCATATCAAGCCCTCGGTACCCTCCAGACTGCCCCCCAGGTTGATGCCTCTGCCCAGGCCGCCCCCAAAGGTGGTGACCTCGAGCTGCCCCGGTGCTCCTGCGGAGAGAGGCTCGGGCCAAGTTGTTGAGGGGCGCTCTCCCCCACCGAATATCAACGAAAGCCCGACCATACAGGTCAACAGAAGCTCAGGTCTCGCGTACATAATCCAATTAGCGTGATGCTGAGATTGCAGAGCACCAAGTCCATCGCATGTACACTTTGAGGTGAGACCTGGGATTGCGATTGGATTCAGGTGTTAGAGCAGACCCGCAGCTATATTCAGCCCACCAGCGCAAAGTTATCGCGCTCTTCACAGACGGGACCGTCCCTCCTGGCGGCCAGTGTTCAGGACAAGGCTTTCTTGAAGTTACATGGCTCAAAAAAGATGAAGAGCACTCTAAACCCCCAGCGAAACATACTTCACGCTCAGGTACTCCTCGAGCCCCCAGTGCCCTCCCTCCCGGCCATACCCGCTTTCCTTGACCCCACCAAAGGGGGCCTGGGCGGTGGAGGGAACCGCGTCGTTGAGGCCCACGATGCCATACTCCAGGCGCTCGGCCAGGCGGATGGCCCGGCTCAGGTTCTGGGTCCAGAGGTAGGCGGCCAGGCCGTAGGGGCTCGCGTTGGCGGCGGCCAGGGCCTCCTCCTCGGTCTCGAAGGCCAGGAGGGGCACCACCGGGCCAAAGGTCTCCTCCTGCATGATCTTCATGCTGGGGTTGACGCCTGCCAGCACGGTGGGCAGGTAGAAAAGCCCCTGGCCTGCGCGGCCCCCGGTCAGCACGGTGGCGCCCTTTTGCTGGGCATCGGCCACATGGCCCTTGACCTTTTCCAGCCCCTGGGCGTCCACCAGCGGCCCGATCTGGGTGCTGGCCTCGAGGGGATCCCCCACCCTAAGCCCCTCCACCGCCTCGACCAGCTTGCGGGCAAAGGCCTCGAGGATGCTTCGCTGCACATACACCCGGTTGGTGCAGACGCAGGTCTGGCCGGCGTTGCGAAACTTGCAGGCCACCACATCGCGCACGGCTTTTTCCAGGTCGGCATCCTCGAAGATCAGGTAGGGGGCGTGCCCACCCAGCTCCATCGAGACCCGCTTGAGGGTGGCCGCGCTTTGCTGGGTTAGGAGCTTTCCCACCTCGGTAGAACCCGTAAAGGTCAGCTTGCGGATGCGCTCCTCGGCCATCATCACATGGGTTAGCGGCACCGGGTCGGCGCAGGGCAGCACCTGCAAGGTGCCCGGCGGCCCCCCGGCTTCCAGCCATAGCTCGGCCAGGCGGAGGGCGGTGAGGGGGGACTGCTCGGCGGGCTTGAGGATGAAGGTACAGCCCGCGGCCAGGGCCGGTCCGAGCTTGCGGGTGGCCATGGCCGCCGGGAAGTTCCAGGGGGTAATCCCGTAGACCGGGCCCACCGGGGCCTTGAGCACCAGCAGGCGCTTGTGGGGAAACTGGCTGGGCACCATTTCGCCGTAGATGCGCTTGGCCTCCTCGGCATACCACTTCACGAAGCTGGCGGCATAGCGCACCTCGCCCTGGGCCTCGCTGACCGGCTTGCCCATCTCCAGTGCGATCAGCCGGGCCAGGTAGAGCTCGTCCTGCTGGATCCGGTGGTGCCAGCGCTCCAGCAGGCTCGAGCGCTCGTAGGCGGTGGTCTCCCTCCAGGTCTGGAAAGCCTCTACCGCAGCTTCCACCGCCCGGTGGGCTTCGGCCTCGCCGCAATCGGCCACCTGGGCCAGGGCCTGGCCGGAGTAAGGGCTTACCACTTCAAAGGTCTTGGCGGTCTGCACCCAATCCGCACCGATCAGGGCGCGGGTATTGAAGCTCTCTGCAACCATGGCGGTCTCCTAAGTGTCTCCATCGTTGAAATGGGAAACGGCGCTCGCCAACATCGGCGGGGAATTGCGCCAGGTACATACTTACCGCATTCGCTGGTCTCGCATTTTCACCCTGGCGCAACTTAGCGGGGGGTGCGGGGAATGCGCTGGGGGTGGTGGTCGTTGATCACGTCGCAGGGGGTGTACCAGCGGTCAATCTCCCACTGCTCCTCAGGTGATAACTGGAACCCCAGGGCGGCGATCTGCTCGTCGAGCTGGGCCACGCTCTCCACCGCGAACAGGGTGGAGGTCACCCCCGGGCGGTTCACCACCCAGTTGAGGGCCACCTGGGCGGGCTTGAGGCCGCGACCCTGCGCCACGCGGGCCACCGCCCGGGCGATGTTGTGCGAGGTTTCGTCGCCGTACATCTCGGTGGTGAAGGTGTCGGTCTGGTTGCGCAGGCTGTCCGGCTCCCCGCTCAGGAGCCCCCGGGCCAGCGGGCTGAAGGGGGTGACGGCTATCCCCTGGTCGCGGCAGAAGGGAATCATCTCGCGCTCCTCCTCCCGGTAGGCGGCATTGAGCTGGCACTGCATGGAGACGAACGCGCTCCAGCCGTGGAGCCTCGAGGTGTAGACCATCTTCACGAACTGCCAGGCGTACATGGTGCTGGCCCCGAGGTAGCGCACCCGCCCGCTGCGCACGAGGTCGTTCAGGGCTTCCAGGGTTTCCTCGATTGGGGTCTCGGGGTCAAAGCCATGCACGATGTAGAGGTCGAGGTAGTCGGTGCCGATGCGCCGCAGCGAGGCGTCTATGGCGTGAAACAGGTGCTTGCGGGAGAGGCCCCGCTGGTTGGGGCCTGGGCCGGTGGGGTAGTAGGCCTTGGAGGCTAGCACCAGCTCCTCCCGGCGGGCGTGCTGGAGCAGGATGCGACCCACCACCTCCTCTCCCACCCCCTGGGAGTAGTAATCGGCCATGTCGAAGAAGTTGAGGCCGCGCTCCAGGGCAGCCCGCAGGATGGGGGCCGAGGCTGCCTCATCCAGCACCCAGGGCCGCCAGGCCGGGCTGCCAAAGGTCATGGTGCCCAGGCACAGCCGGGAAACCTTGAGACCGGTATTGCCAAAGCGAACGTATTCCATGTGCCTCCTCTGGAGTAGACGGGACTGCCTGGGCCCGCTCAGTCCTTGGGTGTGTAGAAGGGGTTATGGACCCGGCTCGCTGCCTCGCGCACATCGGAGAGGAGCGGGAGCAGCCCCAGGGCATTGATGACCGCGTCCTTGGCGGCTTTGTAGTTGTTGGCAAACACCTCGTCGGCCTGGTTTGCGTTGGGGTTGACCCAGACCGCGGCCAGCACGCACCACTCGTTCTCGGCCTCGACGGGCAGGACGCCCTCCAGGAGGCATTCCTGGATGCCCCTGGCCACCCCGGCCTGGGCCGGGCCCCAGGTCATGGTCTCATGGGTCTCGCCGGAGAGGGCGGCCTTGTTGATGAACACGGTGGCCGGCTTCACCGGCACCCCCGGCTGCAGCACCACCATGAAGGGCACGTGACCGGCGCTGGGGCTGCTGAGCGCGGTGGCCCAGGCGGTGCCCACCGGCCCGTTGCGGGGGCCCAGCACCACGTTGAGGTGCGCGGCGTTGGGGCCGCTGCCGACAAAGGCTTCTCCGATGTACATGTTCATAGGTTCCTCGCTTAGGCAAAAGTGGCCTGGCGGCTGGCTGTAGCGGCCAGGCGGTCCTCGTCGAGCTCGAGGCCCAGGCCTGGGGCCTCGGACAGGGTGATGTAGCCCGCCTCGTCAGTGTCAATGGCCTGCCGCAGGGGGTAGTCGCGGCGCTCCAGGCTCCACTCGGGCGGGTCGTAGGGAAACTCGATGAAGGGGGTGTCTACGGTGCCGGCGGTCAGGTGGAGGTTGGCCATCAGCCCGATGCCGTTCCCCCAGGTATGCGGGGTGAAAATCTTGCCAGCTTGCGCCACCTCCAGCGCCAGCTTGCGCAACCCCCCGATGCCCAGGCTGCATACCGCGTCGGGCTGGAAGACATCCAGGCAGTCGCGGGCCAGCAGCTCGCGGAACTCGTAGGGCTCGCGGGTCATCTCCCCCCCCGCGATGCGGATCGAGACCGCCTGGCGGAGCTGGCGGTAGCCCTCGTAATCGCCGCGGTGGAGGGGTTCTTCCATCCAGTACACCCCTTCCGCCTCGAGGCGCCGGGCCACCAATAGGGCCTGCTCGAGGGTCCAGGGAGGCCGCACGTCCCAGGGCATCCGCCAGCCCTGGTTGCAGTCCACCATCAGGGCTAGGGCGTCTCCCAGGGCGTCGCGGATGGCGGCCACCACGGCCAGGTCCTCCTCCAGGCTGGGCCGTCCGAAGCGCACCTTTAGGGCCGGGAAGCCGCGTTCGTGCACATGCCGGGCCAGCCGAACCATCTCGGCCACCGGGCGGTGTACCCCGCTGCTGGCGTAGGCCCGGATGCGGTTGGAACGCCCGCCCACCAACCGCCAGACCGGGCGGCCCAGGATTTTTCCGGCCAGGTCCCACAGGGCCACATCCATCGGCCAGGGGCGGCCGGCGTGAAACTCGATGTTGGCCAGCACGGCCTGGTGGCGCTCGAGGTCGAGGGGATCCTGGCCCAGGAAGTAGCGCTGGAAGTCGCCGAAGCCGTACATGGCGTCGCCGGAGCCAATCCCCACCTGGCCGGAGTCGTCGTAGACCCGCACCAGCGTGACCGGAAACCGGGTGCGCGGCTGGGGATCCCAGGAGGCGGGAAAGGGGGGGTCGAGCGGCAGCTGGTGGTGGGTGATCTCGATGCGGGTGATGGCCATGCTTACCCCCGGTAGGCCTGCCAGGCCTGCACGGTCCGCCGGGCCAGCTCGGGGCCCTCCTCGGGGCTGGGAACCCGCGCGTTGTTGCGCCACATGGGCTGGTTTTCGGGGGCCTGCATGGCCTGAACCAGGGCGTCTGGGTCCAGGGTGGGCGCCGCCAGGGCTCGCACAGCCTCGGCAAACCCCACCTGCTGCAACAGGGCCCCAAAGGCCTGAGGCAGGGTTTGGGGCTCCACCCCCCAGGCCGTAGCCGCCTCGGCGTAGCGGGCCTCATAGCCCGCAAGGTTCCAGGGCAGGGCCGCCTCCAGCGCCAGCGTGACCGCGATCCCGTGGGGCAGGTGGTAGAGCGAGCCCAAGGCGTGCCCGATGGTGTGGGCGATGCCGGTGCCGCAGCTGTCGATGGCCATCCCCGCCAGCAGGGCCGCTTCCTGCATCCCCTGGCGGGCTTGCAGGTTCTGTGGTTCCCGGGCCGCGGTGGGCAGGTGCCGCAGCACCAGCCGCAGGGCCTGCAGCGCCACCCCGCTCGAGAAGGCATTGCGGTGCTGGCCGGTGGCGGCCTCGAGGGCGTGCACCAGGGCATCCAGGCCGGTCGAGACCGTGACCCAGCGGGGCATGGTAACGGTGGCCTGGGGATCCAGGATCACCAGGTCGGGCAGGAGCTCGTCCCCCCAGGTCCACAGCTTGCGGCCCTGGGCGTCGCTCACGATGCAGGTGCGGGTCGCCTCGGAGCCGGTGCCGGCGGTGGTCGGCAGGGCGATGATGGGCCTGCGCCCGGCCCAGGGATTCGCACAGAGCAGGTAGTGCTCGATGGGGTGCGGGGCAGCGATCACCCCGGCCACCTGCTTGGCGGTGTCCAGGGCCGACCCACCCCCCACCCCCATCACCACCGGTTCCTCCAGCCCGCGGGCCTGCGCGGCGGCCTGGTTGACCACGTCCACGGTGGGCTCGCCGGGCGGTACTAGGTAGCGGGTGGTCGGCAGCCCCTGGAGGGCGGCCTCGAGGCGCTCCATGTAAGGGCCCTGGGCCACCGCCGTGTCAAGCACCAGGGCCACGCTCCGGCCCCCCAGGGCCCGGACCCGCTCCGAGAGCCCCTCGAGGGCCGTGCTCCCGACCCGGATGGGCGGCACCTTGCCAAGTTCATAGGTCTGCATGGGAGGGTTCCTTTCGTCCCGGTCGGCTCAGTGCAGCTCCACCCAGGTGGTCTTGAGCTCGGTTACCTTGTCGAAGGCGTGCAGGCTCTTGTCGCGCCCGTGCCCAGACTGCTTGTAGCCGCCGAAGGGCGCATTGATGGAGGTGTGGTCGAAGGCGTTGATCCAGACCGTTCCGGCCCGAAGCTGGCGGGCGGTGCGGTGGGTGGTGCTGATATCCCGGCACCACAGGGCTGCGGCCAGGCCGTAGGGGGAGTCGTTGGCGATGGCCACCGCCTCCTCCAGGCGGTCGAACTCCAGCACGCTCAGCACCGGGCCGAAGATCTCCTCGCGGGCCACCCGCATGTCGTTTTTCACCCCCACCAGCACGGTGGGCTCCAGGTACCACCCGCCCCGCTCCTGGCCTATCTGCCGGCCCCCGATGGCCACCTCCGCGCCTTCCTGCTGCCCCAGCTCGATGTAGCCCCGGACCCGGTCCAGGTGCTCGGCGCTGATCAGGGCGCCCAGCTCGGTGGTGGGCTCGAGCGGGTCGCCGGGATAGAGGCGCTGGGCCCAGGGCCGCAGCAGCTCAAGGAAGCGCTCCTTCACGCTCTGCTCTATGATCAGCCGCGAGCCGGCGTTGCAGGTCTGGCCCAGGTTGTACCAGATGGCGTAGGCCACGTACATGGCCGCTTTCTCCAGGTCGGCGTCCGCAGTCACGATGTGGGGGCTCTTGCCGCCCAGCTCGAGGCCCACCCGCTTCAGGTTGGAACGGGCGCTGTACTCCAGGAACTTCCGGCCCACCTCGGTGGAGCCGGTGAAGAGCACCGCATCGATGTCCGGGTGCAGACCGATGGCCTGGCCAGCCTCGGGGCCTAGCCCCGGCACCACGTTGAACACCCCATCCGGGAGGCCGGCCTCCTGGGCCAGCTCGGCCAGCTTGAGGGCGGACAGGCTGGCCTCCTCCGCTGGCTTGAGGATCATGGAATTCCCCGCCGCCAGTGCCGGGCCGATCTTCCAGCTGGCGATGATCAGGGGGTAGTTCCAGGGGATCACCCCTGCCACCACCCCCACCGGCTCGCGGGTGACCATCACCAGGCTCGTAGGGCCATTGGGGGCGATCTCATCGTAAAGCTTGTCGATGGTCTCGGCGTACCACTGGATGGCCGCCGCGGCGGAGGGCACGTCCACGCTCAGGCTCTCCTTGATGGCCTTGCCGGTATCCAGCGTCTCCAGCAGGGCAAGCTCCTGCAGGTTCTCGCGGATCAGCCCGGCCCAGCGCAGCAAAACTGCCTTGCGCTCGGCCGGCTTGAGGTCGCGCCAGACCCCCGACTCAAAAGCCCGTCGGGCCGCTCGCACCGCACGGTCCACGTCTGCCGCATCGCAAGCGGCCACCTCGGCGATCACCTCGCCGGTGGCCGGGTTGTAGGCCGGGAAGGTTCGGCCCGAAAGGGCGTCGACGAACCGGCCATCGATGAAAGCCTGCCGCCGGGGCCGGAGGGTGCGGGCCAGGCTTCGCCAATCGGTCTGGGTGAGTGGGGTCATGCCCTGGGCCTCCTGTGTGGGAAGTTGAGGATATGTTCCATAGATAAAACCGTGTTTCAACCATTAGTCGGGGGGAGCCGCAGTTGCCCGGACCGCTCGAGGCCGGCGAGCCCTTAGCCGCTGGCGGGACCCTCCGCGGGGGCCGCTTGGGGTTGGCCCGCCCGCTTCTCCACGAAGCGCCGCACGTAGTCGTTGGCGGGCCGGGTCAGGATCTCCTGCGGGGAGCCGACCTGCACCAGCCGCCCATGGTAGAGGATGGCGATCTGGTTGCCGATGCGCAGGGCCTCGTCGAGGTCGTGGGTGACGAAGATGATGGTCTTGTGCAGATCCTTTTGCAGCTGCAGGAGCTGGTCCTGCATGTCTGTGCGGATGAGCGGATCCAGGGCGCTGAAGGCCTCGTCCATCAGCAGCACCTCGGGATCGGCGGCCAGGGCCCGGGCCAGGCCCACCCGCTGCCGCATCCCGCCCGAAAGCTCATCGGGATACTTGGCCTCATAGCCCTTGAGCCCGACCCGCTCGAGCCACATCTGTCCGGCCCCGAGGGCCTTGTCCCTGGGCTCCCCTCGGGTCAGGAGGGCAAAGGCGGCGTTCTCGAGGGCGGTCTTGTGGGGCAGTAAGCCAAAGCCCTGGAACACCATGCTGACCTTGTGCCGCCGCAGCTCCCGCAGGCCCCTGTCGTCCAATTGGGCCACATCCTGCCCATCCAGCAGGATCTCGCCCGCGCTGGGCCGGATCAGCCCATTGAAAAGCCGGATCAGGGTGGACTTGCCCGAGCCCGAAAGCCCCATGATCACGAAGACCTGTCCGGGTGGCATGGATAGGCTGACGTCTTGCAGACCTACCGTGCAGCCCGTTTGCCGCAAAACCTGCTCCTTGTCTACCCCTTGCAAGGCCAGCGCCAGGGCCGCCTTTTCCTGGGCCCCAAATACCTTGTAGACCCGGCGCACCTCGATTTTGTTCATGCCTGCTCCCTGGAGCGCCGGAAGCGGGCCAGGCCGCCGGAGTGCAACAGCTGGCGGCGCTGGCGGGCGTCCATGCCATAGGCCTGGGTAATCCGGTCAATCACGATGGCCAGCAGCACGATGGCCACCCCGCCCTGAAGACCAGTGCCGATCTCGAGGTTGGCAATCCCCTGGTTGACGGTCTCGCCTAGCCCGCGGGCGCCGATCAGGGTGGCCAGCACCACCATAGCCAGGGCCATCATCACGGTCTGGTTGATGCCGGCCATGATGCTGGGCCGGGCCAGCGGCAGCTGCACATTGAGCAGCAGCTGCCAGGGGGTGGTGCCAAAGGAGGTGGCGGCTTCCACCACCTCCCGATCCACCTGGCGGATGCCCAGGTCGGTCAGGCGGATCAGCGGCGGAATGGCGTAAACCACGATGGCGAAAATGGCCGAGACCTGCCCTACCCCCCACAGGAAGATCATCGGGATGAGGTAGACGAAGCTGGGCATGGTCTGCATCACATCCAGCACGGGCAGCGTAACCGCCCGCAGCCAGTTGCTGCGCGAAACCAGGATTCCAATGGGAATGCCAAACACCACGCAGATTGCGGTGGAGACCAGCATCAGCGCGGTGGTGGACATCAGCTTGTCCCACAGCCCGAAGCAGCCTACCAGGTATAAGCTCAGCACGAACACCAGGGTAGGCAGCCAGCGGCGGGTTGCGTGGTAGGCAATCAGGCCCACCCCCAGCAGAATCAGCCAGGGAGGAGCCCCACGCAGGGCGTCCTCGAGCGGCACCAGGAAGACCTGGAGCAAGACCCCCTTGATGGCATCAAAAACATAGCCATACTGGCTGACAAATGCACGGAAGGCGGTTTCTACCGGGGCAAAGCTGATGTTGATGAACATGGCATCCCTGGGGAAAAGGGCAGGCAACCCAAAGCGCCAGCGTCCTTGTGTTCCCGCCCTCTATTCAATAGAGCTCTGGTCTACCGAAGGCTCGAGCGCACCCTGGCCGCGACGTCCGCTGGTACCCATTTGGTCCAAATGGCCTCCTGATTCGTCAGGAATTCCCTCGCCACCTGCGCGGGGGGCTTTTTGGCATCGCTGATCTCGGAGATCACCTTGTTGAAGAAGTCCAGCGGGAACTGAACCCTGCTCAAGAGCGTGTTGATGGCATCGCTGGCAGGCAGGGCGCTGGATACGCCAAACTTGAGCTTGGTGGAGGGCGTGGCGGAGCCGCAGGGCTTGGGGTTGGCCGGGTCGGTCAGGGTCTTGTAGCAGGCCTCATTGAACCGGGGCTCTTGCAGCTGGGTGAAGTCAAAGCGGGACATGAAGCCGGTGGGAGCCCAGTAGTAAAACACGATGGGCTGGCCTTTCTCATAAGCGCCCGCGATGGCCGCATCGAGCCCGGCCCCGTTGCCCGGCTTGAAGTTCACGAAGTCCTTGTCCAGCCCGTAGGCGATCAGCTTCTGGTTGTTGGTCTTCTCGCAGGCCCAGCCCACCGGGCAGTTGTAAAAGCGCCCCATGCTGGGCCGCTCATCGTCCTTGAACAGGGCCTTGTACTTGGCCAGATCAGCCACCGTCTTGAGATCGGGGGCCATGGGTTTGATGTTGCGCTTGGGGTCGCCCTTAACGACATAGGTGGGCACGAACCATCCTTCTACCGTGCCGCCATTGAGGATGTCGCCAACCAGCCGCACCTTGCCCTCAGCAATGCCTTTGTTAACAATGGCGCTTACGCCTTCCCACTGCTCGGCCCAGATCTGCAGGTCCCCTGCGACCAGCGCGGTCTCCGTGACGGCGGTGCTACCCGGTACCACCTCGGTCTTGCAGCCATAGCCTTTTTCCAGGATGTAACGAACCAGCTCGGTGGTGAACTGGCCGCTTTCCCAGGTGATGCCGCCAAACTTCACCGGCTTGCCCGAGGCGCAATACGCCGACGGGCTCTGCGCCATGGCCCCTGCTACCAAACCTACGCCCGCTGCCGCCAACAGCCCCCAAAGTGCTCTCTTCATACGACTCTCCTCACCTTTCAGCTTGGTTCAAGGATCTTCTCTTCGGTCTCGAACCAGCCCAACCGCGCAGAGATCTCCTTTGCACCCCATAACAGAAACTGCAGCGCCCGATCCCGCCGCTCAGGCTCGGGCTCCTCGGTCGCCATGCACACGCTCAGGGCCGCGATGGCCTGGCCGGAACCGTCGCGGATCGGCGCCCCTAAACAGCACAGGTTGCGGGTGCTTTCCTGGCGGGTACTGGCATAGCCCCGCTCGCGCACCCGCATGAGCTCTTTGAAAAGCTCGTGGCGAGAGGGAAGGGTGTAAGGCGTGAGCTTTGGCAACGGCTCCTGGGGGTACAGCCCAAAAAGCTCCTCCTCCCGCTTCTCCGCCAGGAGCACCTTGCCTACAGCGGTTGCGAAAGCCGGAACCCGCCGCCCCACAAAGGTGGCCGGGCGAACCAGGCGTGAGCAGTCAACCTTGGCAATGAAAACGACCTCCTGCTCCTCGAGGCGAGCTATCTGAACGGTTTCATCGATCGCCTCGACGATTTGCTTGGCGACACGCTGAAACACCTGCACGATGTCCAGGCTGCGGGCATAGGCCGCGCTGTACTCCAGCACCTTGGGGCCGATGCGATAACCTCCCTGATCCATCTCGACCATCCGCTCCTGATGCAAGGAGGAGAGGGTTCGATACACCGACGCCTTGGGCGCGCCTGTCTGCCGGCTGATCTGCGACAGGCTAAGCGGTTGCCCCGCTCTTGCCAGCGCATCCAGGATGCGCAAGGCCACATGTACCGCTGGAGTGGTGGGAAGCCCTTTCATCGCCCTCCCTTGTTTCACGTATGAAACACTGGTTTATATTTGCTACCTAGGGGATTTTCAATGCATAGTTTATGAGATACGTGAGAAATCGAACTTGCGGTAGTCCTGCGCTCCTGCCCACATCCCATCGGCGTTAGCACCGTTGGATTGCTACCTATGCTGCCACACCTTCACGGCGGAGACCATCAAGATGACCGCAAGCAGCGGTAGCAGGACATCGGTTGAAATCAGGCCCAGCAAGCGGCCCCCAATAAACGCACCCACCAACGAACCCACCCCCATCATCCCCACAAAACGCCGTTCAGTCCAAAGCACGGCAAAGCTCTGGTCGCGGCTGTACCGGGCAAAGCCAACCAGCATGGTGGGCAGGCTGACCGCCAGCGAGAGGCTGCCGGCCAGCTTGAGGTCGGCCCCAAACAGTAGCACAATCGTTGGAATCAGCAGTTCGCCCCCCGCTACGCCCATCAGAGCGGCTATCAGCCCAATCGCAAAACCTGCCGCGACCCCTGCCATTGCCAGCAGCATCCCGGTGAGCAGCGGCCTGCCAACAGCGTCCGGTTCATGGCCGAAGAGCAGCACGAATGCAATCAAGAGCAGCAACCCCGCCAGCACGCGGTGCAGGGTGCGGGAGCCGAGCCGGGTAGCCCAGTCCGCCCCGATCCAGGCCCCATACAGGCTTCCAGCCAGCAGAAGCGCTATTATCCATCCGTGCTCGAAAACTTGTGTCAGAGGAACGCTACTCGCTCGAAAGGGTAGTGAGGAAGCCACCACCACCAGGCTGAGGGCCTTGTTGACAATGACCGCAGGCAAGGCCGCAAGCCCGAACAACCCGATTAGCAGGGGTAGCCGAAACTCCGCCCCACCTAAACCAATCAAGCCTCCTAGCACGGCCACCACCAGGCCACCCAGGAAGGCTCCCACCCCGCTTCGTATTGCCATCGCCCAAACGATACAACCTCGAGGTATGCCTGGTGTGCCCTGAGGCAATGGGTGTTTCGAAACCCCACAGGAGGAGCACTGCTCTCGCTCGCCTGGCTTCAGGAGCTAGCGCGGGCAGCCGTCAGTCCACCACTTCAAAGTTGTGGACGATGCTCACCGCCTTGCCCCGCTCCATTTCGACCAGCACGTAACTGAGCCGCACTGGGCCACTGGCGTAGTTGAGCTGCGTCCCCTGTGGCGGAAGCCTGAGGCGGATGGCCTCCACCAGGAAGCAGGGCTCATAGCCCTGCATGCCATCCTCTGGCCCTACCATGCCCACGTCCGACACGTAAGCCGTGCCTCCAGGGAGGATGCGAGCGTCCGTTGTGGGCACGTGGGTGTGTGTACCCACCACGGCAGCCAGATGGCCCGCATACATGTAGGCAAAACCCAATTTCTCGAAGACCGACTCCGAGTGAAAGTCCACGAACACCGGCGCCTCGGGCTCTTCAGCCAATAGCCGATCCATGGCCTCGACCGGGCTATCGGCATGGGGCAGGGCCGAACGCCCCGCCAGGTTGGCCACCAGCAGGCGCTTATCCCCATTTTCTAATAAAAGGTGTCCCCTGCCCGGTGCGTACCGGCTGTAGTTGAGGGGTCGCAGCACCCTGGGATGGGAAAGAATCTCCTCCATCCAGGGTGGGTCAAAGGAGTGGTTGCCCCCTGTGACCGCATCCACGCCCAGATCCAGGAGGCGTTCCAGGCTCTCGAGGCGCATGCCTGCCCGGCCCAGTTCCGGCACGGTGAGATCCAGGTTTTCCGCATTGGCCAGCACAAAGTCGGGCTCGAAGCGTTTCAGCAGCCCGCTGAGGTTTCGCTCCAGGGCCTCCAGCCCGGGAGGGCCTACAATATCGCCAAAGAACAGCACTGTAGTCATAGCCGCACCCCTCCTTCTAGCAGGGTGTCCAGAATCCGCTTGCGAAACAACAGGAAAAGGAACAGGGTGGGCAGCGTGGCCAGAACCGAGGCCGCCATCAAAGGCCCCCAGGCGTTGGCCCCTTCTCCCCCGGCAAACCGTTGCACAGCCACTGTCAGGATGTACATATCAGGCCGGTTGGCCACCAGCATGGGCCAGACAAACTGGTTCCAGGCGTTGATGAACAGGGTCATCCCCAGGGCTACCAGGGTGGCCTGGTTGGCCGGAACCAGCACCGTCCAGAGAATCTGCCTGGGGCTTGCACCGTCAATCTGGGCGGCCTCCAGGATTTCCTTGGGGAAGGTCAGGAAGTGCTGGCGTAGCAGAAAGGTGGCATAGCCCGCGGTGAGCATGGGCAAAATCAGGCCCAGGTGCGTGTTGAGCCAGCCCAGCTTGGCCAGGAGCAGATAGCTGGGCAGGTAGGTCACCACGAAAGGCACCAGCATGCTGGCCACAAACAGGCCAAAGAGGATCTCGCTGTAGGCAAACCGCCGGAACACAAACGCATAGGCAGCCAGGAGGCCCAAAGCCAGCTGGCCAAGGGTACTTCCCAGGGCAAATACCAGGCTGTTGAAGGCGTAAAGCCCGAGAGGTAGCTTTTCCAGCACGATGCGGTAGTTATCTAAGGTCATGGGCCAGGAGAACGGCCATGGAGAGGCAAAGAGCCGTTCTGGCGGAACCAGGCTCAGGCCCAGCTGGTACAGCAGGGGCAGGAAGGTCAATCCTACCGCGACCCAGAGCCCCAGGTGGGGCAGCAGCTGCCTATGCATAGGGCGACCGCCTTTCCAGAATCCTCAACTGAGCCAGCACAAACCCGGCCAGCCCCAGGCTGAGCAGCACCGCCAGCGCCGCGGCCATGCCGACCCGAAAAAAGCGGAAGGCTTCCTGGTACACCGCATACATCAGGTTGGAGGTATGGCCGAATGGCCCCCCCTGGGTCATCACATCAATGGGCACAAAGACATAGTCCAAAGCGGCGGAAACCGCACTCAGGAAGAGGAACAGAAGGGTGGGAGCCAGCATGGGAAGGAGCACGCGGCTCAGGAACGGCCAGCCCACCGCGCCATCCACCCGGGCTGCCTCGAGCACCTCTTTGGGCAGCGCGCGGATACCCGCCAGGGCGATCAGGTAGTGAAAGCCGAGGAACTTCCAGTTGGCCACCAGGCTCACTGCGAACAAAGCCGCCTGGGGATCCCCCAAAAAGTTGGGCGGGGTGAAGCCCAGGAAAGAGAATGCCTTGGAGAAGGGGCCCGCTGCCGGAAGATACAAATACAGCCAGACCAGCGTGGCCACCGAGACGGCCACGGCGGTGGGCGCAAACAGAAGGCTCTGATACAGATCCAACCAGCGCTCCCGTACCTGCAAGGTCAGGAAAGCCAGTGCCAGGGGCAGCAAGAAGTTACCCAGGGTGGCGAGCAGGATATACTCGAGGCTCTGAAGCAAGAGCTGGATAAACAGCGGGTCCTGGAGCAGGGCAAGATAATTCCCCAGCCCCACAAATCGTGCCGTAGGGCTCACCAGATTCCAGTCATGCAGGCTGAGCCAGATGTTGTAAAAGAGGGGCCAGTATACAAATACCAGCAAAAAAAGCAGGCCTGGGGCCACGTACAGGAACGGGCCCCAGTGCATCTGCCCCGCGCGTCCGACCAAGACCGGCCTCGGGCTTACTCGCTGCACCGCTCACTCCCAATCAGGCGGTTCATCTCCTGGGCAGCCTCCTTCAGGGCCACCTCGGCAGAGGCCTGCCCGGCCAGCGCACGCTGGACGGCCCGGAACAGCGCCTGGCTGGCCGCCAGCCCATTTGAGCCGGGGAAGCTGGTCCAGGCAGCGGTGAAGGGGAGCTGCTCCACCGCCACCCGTTGTATGGGGTTTTGCTCGACAAAGGTTTTCAAGTAGCGGGCATCCCGAATCAGTTCCGGCATCAGGGGAACATAGCCGGTGCCCTTGGTCCAAATGGTGAAGCCCTCCGCCGAAGTAAGGAATTCGATGAACTTCCAGGCGGCCTCCTGCTTTTTGGGGTCACGGCTGAACACCATCAGCACGTTACCGCCACCCGGGAGGCTGGGGGCCTTCCCGCCAAAGGTGGGGAAGCGGGCTGCCCGAAGCTCAAAGCGACCACGGGTCTGCTCCTGCAAGCCGGCCCGCCGGGCAATGGTGGTCATGAAGGCTGCCGTCTCGCCAGCCAGGAAGGACTGCTCTCCCTGTTGCAGCAAGACACCCAACGCCAGGCCGTCGCGCACCAGGCTGGCCCAGAGGCCCAGGGCCTCCACCGCCTCCTTGCTATCCACGCCGGTGCGGTAGGTACCCCCTTCGCACTTTAGCAACCGCGCTCCGTTCGAGCGGAAGAGGGCTTCTACTGCCCAGTTGTCGTCCAGCAGGATCAGGTAGAGCCCCGCCTTGCCTGTACGCGCCTTGATCTGCTGTACCGCCCGCCGCCAGCCATCCCAGGTGCTCGGGGGACGGTTGGGATCCAAGCCCGCGCGCCGGAACAGATCTGCGTTGTAGTAGGCCACGATATTCGAGAGCGAGTAGGGCATGCCTACCTGTACCCCATCCACCTGCCCCAAGGCCAGCACATTGCCCGCGAAGCGGCGCAGGTGGCGCTCGCCGCCAAACTTTTTGGCCAGCTCGGTGGTGCTCACATAGGGGAAGTTGGAGGCTGTGTATCGGGTGTAGAGGTAGCCAATCTGGGCCACATCCGGGGGGGTTCCAGCGGCCAGTGCAGCCTGCAGGTTCTGCAGGAGCCCGGTATAGGCATTGGCATGAAAACGCTCCTCTACCTTGATGCCTGGGTTTTGCTGCTCAAAAGCCCGGATCAGCTCCCTCACGGCGGGAAGCCCGAAGGCCTCGGTGTTGATGTGCCAGTATTGAATCGTGATAGGACTTTGGGCGAAAGCCAGGCCCAGGAGCAGCAGAAAAGACCATGTGCGTTTCATAAGCTCACCTCCGGGCAACTTTTTGACATCTTGCGGTCAAGAAAACGTCATTCGAAGCGATCGCGAGGACGTGGTACTGATTGTGCTGCCCGGCTCCAAACGCACCTTGAGAGCCCTGGCCCGGCCATCCTCGGCGTTCGTGGTTTCCTTGCAGATGCCGGTGGGGCCGTTGGAGGAGGCCGAAGGGCGAGAGGCGGGCCAATACGCGACATCATCGGGCCCGAAGGGCCTGAAAGCATTTGCCCGATAGTCACCCAAGCCGCAGTCAACCATGCGAATTTGTCGGCTACAAACCTATGCCTTCCCAAGCTGAAGCGGCGGCGCGCCCCGATCAAGAGGAATGGTTGGCAGGTTTCACAAGCTCCGTTTCGGATGCGTGTGGCCTTGCATGACAATCAAGCATCATGCTCATGCGAGGTGCCCGCAATGGCCAAAGCCATGACCGCCCTATCAGGCTGGACGAGGCGAAATGCGCTTTTCGTCTACTTCATCCTTGCCTACGCGATCTCGTGGGCCGTGCAAATTCCGCTGGCGCTCCAGGCACAGGGCCTGATTCAGGCCACCATCCCACCATCCATCCACTACCTGGCCGGCTATGGGCCGATGCTGGCCGCCGTTATCACGACCTGGCTGGCAACCGGCGCGAACGGGGTCAAGGAACTCCTCAGCAGGCTGCTAAGATGGCGGGTTCCCCCTGTGTGGTGGCTGGTGGCGGGTTCCCCCATTGCGCTATATGTGATGGTTGCCCTGGGGCTCCAGGTGGTTCAGGGGCAACCCTTCGGCTTGGGCGAACTGGGGCGGGTGAACCATCTGCCATACCTTGGCATGGGGACGCTGTTCCTATGGATTCTGACGTTTGGCCTGGGGGAGGAAACCGGCTGGCGCGGATTTGCCCTTCCCCGGCTGCAGAAGCACCGCAGCGCACTCCAAGCCACCCTACTTCTCTGGGTATTCTGGGCGCTATGGCACCTGCCCGCCTTCTTCTTCCTCTATGACCCCGCCATCGCCACGGGATTCCTGCTAGGCACCCTTGCAGGCGCGATCGTGTTCACGTGGTTGTACAACGGCGCAGGCAGCAGCATCCTGGTTGCGCCGGAAACCAGGCCCTGAGCGCTCTTCTCGCGGCCAAGCCCATCCCCAGCGAAACCGTTGCCAACCACACCCTGTTCCTGGATCGGATTTGGCCGGTGCACCTCGAGGCCGCCTTTCTGCAAAGCAGTTTCACCTGGTGACCAGACTGGCCAAGATACCCCCACCTTTAGGTCTATGAGAAAAGCTCGAGAAATCAAGAAGACTTGATCTCACAGGCCGGACAGTTTAATGGGTCTTGGGCGGACTCAAGCTGCAAGGTGAGGTGCTCTATACCAAAGCGGTCATGTAGATCACGGCGGGCAAGCTGAATGAGGGAGTTGCTCGCCGAGAGATCTTCTAATACCAGGTGTGCGGTGAGGGCTGGCTCTGTGGTAGAAAGACCCCATATGTGCAAATCGTGTACGCCGCGAACTGATGGAAGCCCCACCAGGTAGGCCCGCACCTGCTGGGGATCTATACCTCTTGGCACTGCGTCAAGTGCTAGATCGAGCGACTCCCTAGCTAAACCCCAGGTGCTCCAAACGATGACCCCAACTATGAGAAGGCTCATTAGTGGATCAATCCACAACCAGCCGGTGAGCAGAATCAAAACTCCGGAGACGACCACACCTAGAGACACTGCAGCATCAGCCATCAGGTGCAAGAAAGCCCCGCGCAGGTTGAGGTCCTCTTTGCTTCCCCGCAGGAACAGCAGAGCACTACCCGCGTTAACAACGATGCCCAGAAGGGCTACCCAAACCACTGTCTGACCCATCACGGGTTGTGGCTCCCAGAAGCGCTTGACCGCCTCAAGGGCGATGACCGCCGAGACTAAAAGCAATAAACCCGCATTGAAAAGGGCTGCCAGGATGCTCGAGCGCTTATAGCCGTATGTACGCCGGGCTGATACCGCTTGACGCCCCAACGCACTGGCTCCCCAGGCCAGCAAAAGCGAGAACACGTCTTGAAGGTTATGGCCTGCATCGGCCACCAGGGCGAGGGAGGCTGCCAACACCCCAAAAGCAAACTGAACCACCACAAAGCCCAGGTTCAATCCAACCCCCAGGGCAAAGCTCCGGTCGTAGCTGGCAGGTTCGTGATGATGACCGCCGTGAGAATGCGAATGGCCCATTCAAAAATACTAACAAACAGCGTCCAGTACGTCAAAATGATAACCACAAATCAGAAACAAATATCAAAACCCCTTTCATTATTTAGCGCCTCACACCGCCAGACCCTGTCCCACCAACCAGCTCGCCGCCTGGGGGAGCCGTTCGTGCCGCACCTCGAGGATCAGCCGGGGCCGGCTCTCGACTTTGCTCAGGGCCTGGAAGAGCGCCCTCCAGTGGAGGCGCCCTTCGCCGGGCGGCCAGTGCCGGTCCAGGAGGCCGTCGTTGTCCTGCAGGTGCAGGTGTCCCAGGAGGTTCCCGGCCTCCTGCACCCACTGGTCGGGCGAAGGGCCGCCGATCTGATGCATCAGGTAGGCGTGGCCCACGTCCAGGCTCATCCGGACATGGGCCGAGTCAAAAGACCGCACCAGGGCCAGCAGGGCGTTCGGGTTGGTGTCACGGATGTTCTCAATGACCAGGGTGAGCCCCAGGTTGCGTGCCAGGGGCAGGACGGTCTCCAGGGTATCGTGCACGAACTCGAGCTCGCGCTGCAGGCCATTGCTCGGGGCGTGGGCCATCTGGGGGTGGCCGAAGAAGAGGAAGGGGCTATGGATCACCATGTGGGTGGCCCCGAGCTCGGCGGCAAACTCCAGGGCCCTTTTGTATCTTTCAGCGATCATGCGCCGCACGAAGGGGTCGGCGGAGGCCATCCAGAGGCCGTCGTAAGGGCCATGGATACCGATTCTGCCGGTGAAGCCGTCCAGCGCTTCGCGGGCTCTGGCCACCAGGGGCTGCCAGTCGCCGTCGAGCACCTCGGGGCGGGTGGCGTCCTGGATCTCGAGGTCGCGTCCCCCCTGCTCGAGAAGCCAGGGGCGGTAGGTGGGCAGCAGTTCGATGGGCAGGGCCATGCCTAGCACGGGCAGGGTGTTCGAGTTCATGGGGGTACGGTATTGGGCTCTGGTCAGGCGAGCATCATAGCCTGGGGTGTGTATGCGATGATATTACTGACAAAAGCGTTTGTGAATTTTCTTTTTGTACTCCAGTGCTTTCCCTGCATGCTCCCCTGACAAGGCACAGGTATTACTTATTGTGTGAACAACGGATTCGTTAGACTTAACGACATTACCATGCGCTTCGCAGACGGCACGGCCGCTTTGAGCGAGGTGAGCCTGACCTTCGCGGAGAATGCATTCACTGCAGTTATCGGTCCCTCCGGCAGTGGCAAGTCCACGCTCCTTCGCCTGATTAACGGTCTCCTTCGTCCCTCCAGCGGCCAGGTCATGGTAGGCGATACTGAGATTGCCCGCGCTCCGGAGCGGCTGGTTCGCCAGACCCGGCGGCAGATCGGCATGGTCTTCCAGCAGTTCAACCTGGTGCGGCGCCTGACGGCTCTGGAAAACGTTCTGGTGGGGCGGCTGGGGGAGCTCAATCCCCTGCGCTCCACCCTCCGCTGGTATCCACGGGAGGAACTGGCCTGGGCCATGCACCTCCTCGAGCGGGTAGGCATGGCCGACCAGGCCTGGCAGCGGGCCGACACCCTCTCCGGGGGCCAGCAACAGCGGGTGGGCATTGCCCGTGCCCTGGCCCAGCGGCCCCGGCTCATCCTGGCCGACGAGCCCATCTCGGCCCTCGACCCCAAGACCGCTGAGCAGGTTATGGAGCTGCTCCTGGAAATCAGTCGCGAGGATCGCATTGCGGTGATTTGCAACCTGCACCACCTGGATGCAGTGAGCCGCTACGCCGACCGGGTGGTGGCCTTGCGAAAGGGCCGGGTTTTCTTCGACGGAACCGCCAGCGACCTGAGCAGGGATACCTCGAGGGCGCTCTACTACGACGAGTCCGACCCAGAAAAGTTACACGAGACTGCTCCACGCCAGTTCAGCCCAGCGTAAAGTCGAACCGCATACTTCACTGACCAGAAACCAATAGTTTTTTGGTGGAGGTGAGGTTATGAAGAACTGGATTGTTGCTATTGCGAGCCTAGCCCTGGGGGCGGGCCTGGCCCAGGGCGTGGACAAAACGGGCTGGCCCCGCGAGATCACCTTTGCCACCGTGCCCACTGAAGCCAGCAAAGATGCCACCGCCCGCTTCAAACCGCTGGTGGAGCACCTCGAGCGGCGCCTGGGCATCAAGGTCAACTTTCGCAACGGCGCCGACTACGCTGCAGTCATCATCGCCATGCAAAACAAGCAGGTGGATGTGGCCTACTACGGCCCCAGCTCCTACCTGGATGCCGAGGATCAGGCCAGCGCCGAGGCCATCGTGAAGGAGAACTCGGTGACCGGGGGCATGGGCTATTACAGCCTGATTATCTCCAAGAAAGGCGGCCCCATCCGCGCCCTGGCTGATGCCAAGGGCAAAAACTTCGCATTCGTGGATCCCAACTCTACCTCGGGCTTCCGCGTGCCGATGTACTCCTTCTGCACCAGGCTCAACATCGAGCCTACCCAGTACTTTGCCCGAACCACCTTTGCCGGAACCCACGAAAACGTAATCCTGGGCGTGGCCAACGGCACCATTGACGTGGGTGCCACCTTCGACCTCGGCATCATCGCTGCGGCCGACAAAGGCCAGATCAAGGGGCTCGAGCAGGAGTTCAACGTCCTGTTCAAGTCTGAGATGATCCCCTCTTCGCCCATCGCGGTTCGCAAGGATCTACCCGCCACCCTCAAGACTGAGCTGCAAAAGGCTTTGGTGGACTTCAAGGACAAAGACTTCCTGGAGTCCAGCGGTCTGAAAGGCTTTGTGTCGGCCAGCCCCCGCGACTACGCTGATTTTCGCCAGGTCAATCGTTTCCGCCAGCAGACCTGCCCTAAATAACCAACCGCGTCAGGCCCCCGGAAGCTTTTCAGGGCCAGCGTACATCAAATGAGCTCTACGCAAGCAACCTCTACAAACCTCGAGCCCCCGCCCCAGGTCAAGGTGCAGCGCCTCTGGTACCGCCTGTTTTGGGTGGGGCTCGCTGTAGTCCTTTTCTGGGCCAGCTTTGGGACGGAGATCAGCCCGCAAAAGCTGCTCTCGGGCCTCGAGCGCAGCTGGCTCTTTGTGGTTGACAATCCCGAGCGCCCCGGCTCCGGCTTTTTCCCCCCCAACTTCTCACGGCTCGGCGAGTATCTGGGTGAGATGGTGGTCACCATCAAGATGGCTGTCTGGGGCACCGCCCTGGCAGTGGTGGCCGCCGTGCCCCTCTCCATCCTGGCCTCGCGCAACACCGCCCCGCACCCCCTGGTCTACCAGCTCACCCGCCGGGTGCTGGATCTGTTTCGCGGCCTCAACGAGTTCGTGCTGGCGCTTATTTTTGTGGCTGCGGTGGGCCTGGGGCCCTTTCCGGGCATCCTGGCGCTGGCGGTCTATACGGCAGGGATTCTGGGCAAGCTTTTTTCCGAGGCCATCGAGGTGGTGGACCCGGGGCAGCTCGAGGCGGTGCGGGCCAGCGGGGCCAGCGGCTTCCAGGTCTTCACCCATGGGGTCTGGCCGCAGGTGCTGCCCACCGTAATCTCCATGACCCTTTACCGCTTTGAGTCCAACGTGCGCTCGGCCACCGTGCTGGGGCTGGTGGGGGCGGGCGGCATCGGGCTTTACGTGACCGAGTCCATCCGCTCCTTCGACTTCAAGTCCGCCAGCACCATCCTGCTGGTAATCATCCTCTCGGTGATGCTGGTGGACTACCTGAGCAGCAAGGTGCGGGAGCGTCTGACATGAGCCATGCCACCCCCCCGAACCTTGAGGAGCAGGGCCGCTGGCTGAGCGTGCTGGCCCGGGCCGAGACCGGAGCGGTCAAGGCCCTTGCCGAAGAATTGCTGCCGAACCTCGAGCTCCTGGGGCTGGAGGTGCTGGAGAACCGCATCGGCCTGGTGATGCTGCCCGCGACCGACACCGCCCAGGGCACCCGCTTCCACGTGGGCGAGGTGCTGGTGGCAGCCTCGAGGGTGCGTCTGGGGGGCCTCGAGGGGTATGCGGCCTGCCTGGGGCGCAACCTCGAGCAATCCCTGGCCATCGCCATCCTGGACGCCGCCTTGCAAGGGGGCTGGCAGGCCGAGCGCATCCGCGCTTTTGTGGAGCGGGAGGCCGCCCGGCAAAGCGCCGAGGACGCCGCGCTGGCCCGCCAGATTGCCGCAACCCGGGTCGAGATGGAGACCTTCTGAGCTAACCCCATGCCCACGCCTTTCCCGTCACCCCAGGAAGCCCAGGACCATGCGGTCTTCAGAAGCCTGCTAAAAGCCATGAGCCGGCCCGGCGTGGGCTGCCCCCTGCCGCATGAGGGAATGGCCGCCCTGCAGGCCATTGGACAGGCTTTGCTGGACCTCGAGACCCGCTTCTACACGCCCGACCCCCACCTCCAGCAGCAGTTTCTGCGGCTCGGGGCCCGTGCCGCAGGGCCTGCCGGGGCCGACTTCCTCTTCTTCCCCGAGGCCGATGAGCGCATCAGGGCCGACCTCGAGCAAGCCCCTATCGGTTCCCTGCTGCATCCTGAGGCAGGCGCCACGGTGGTGGTGCTCACCAGATCACTTCCGGGAGCCAGGCTGCGCCTGTCGGGGCCGGGCCTGGCTGAGCCCGCGGTGCTCGAGACCGGCCTGCCTAAGGGCTTCTGGCAGCTGCGCAACGAGCGCGTGAGCTTTCCGCTGGGCTGGGACGTGCTGCTGGTGGAGCCGCAGGGGGTCTGCCGGGCCGTGCCGCGCAGCACCACCGTGGAGGTGGCCTAGCATGGCTTACGTGGCCGCCCGTGGCGGCGAGGCCGCCATCGCGCAGGCCGAGGCCCTCTACCGCCGGCTGCTGGGGCCGCTCGACCCCGGCCTGGTGAAGGGCATGGAGCAGGCGCTCCCCTACCTGCTCGACCGGGTGATGGGCGAGGGCTCGCTGTATGCCCCCGAGCTGGCCGCCCTGGCGCTGGCCCAGACCGGGGGCGACCTGTACGAGGCGGTGCTGCTCCTGCGGGCCTACCGCACCACCCTGCCCCGGCTGGCCTACGCCCTGCCCATCGAGCCCGAGGCGCTCTTCACGGTGCGGCGCATCTCGGCGGCCTTCAAGGACATCCCCGGCGGGCAGATCCTGGGCCCCACCCTGGACTACAGCCACCGTCTCCTGCGGCTGGAGGGGCTCCAGGGCGATGCAGAGCCCGCCGACCCTGAACCCGCCGCCAATTTTGCGCCGCAGCAGGTGCCCTTTGTGGCCGACTGGCACCGCCAGAACGGGCTGATGGCCCCCCGGCCCACAGACCCTACCCTCGGCCCGGCGATTCCCGACCTGACCCGCGAGCCGCTCCTATTCCCGGCCCCCCGGGCCCAGCGGCTCCAGGCCCTGAGCCGGGCCGATACCGGCGGGGTGCTGGCCCTGGGCTATGCCAACATGCGCGGCTACGGGGCCATCCACCCCACCGTGAACGAGGTGCGCCTGGCCTACGCCGAGGTGAGACTCCAGCACCCGGCGACCGGCGCGGTCTTCAGTGCGGGCCGGGTGCGCTACGCCCAGGCCGAGGTGCTGACCAAGTTCCGACCCGGGCCCGACGGCAAGCCGGCCCTCGAGCTCGGCTTTGCCGCCTCGCTGGGCTGGAACGAGGTCAAGCTGATTGCCGCCGCCATGCTGGATGCCGCCATGGACCTGCCCGAGCCGCACCCCGCCCACACCGAGGAGTTCGTGCTCTCGCACACCGAGCCGGTGGAGGCCAGCGGCTTCTGCATCCACTATAAGCTGCCTCACTACGTGACCTTTGGCTCCGACCTCGACGCCCTGCGCAAGGCCCGGACCCAGACCGTGGCGGGCCAGGAGACCCCCCCGCCTCAGGAGGTGGCGGAATGAGGCTCAGCGAACTCGCCCACCCCCGGCAGGACTACGCCTACGCCTTCCTGGACGCCTTCGCCAAGCGCGAGCTGCGGCGCAGGCTGCTCAAGGCGGTGGCCATCCCCGGATACCAGGTGCCCTACGCCAGCCGCGAGGTCCCCCTGGCCCGGGGCTGGGGCACCGGCGGGCTGCAGGTAACCCTGGCCCTGGTCGGGCCTGAGGACGTGGTCAAGGTGATCGACCAGGGGGACGACCAGTCGGTCAACGCCGCCAACCTGCGGCGATTTGTGGCCCGCATGGCCGGGGTGCGCACCACCACCGACACCGCCCAGGCCACCCTGATCCAGAGCCGCCACCGCATTCCCGAAGAAATGCTGGGCCCCGAGCAGATCCTGGTGCTGCAGGTGCCCTACCCCGAGCCGCTGGCCCGGGTGGAGCCCAGCTTTGCCAGGGCCCGCGAGCTCCACGCCGACGCCGAGTACGGGCAGGTGTGGCTGGGTCTCCACGAAGACCTGGTGCGCTTCCGCACCCCCACCCAGGGAGCCGACTACCCGGTGCTGGTCCATGGGCGCTACCTGATGGCCCCCTCCCCCATCCCCCGCTGGGACAACCCCAAGCTGCACCAGGCCCAGCACCTGACCCTGCTTTCGGCGGGCCGCGAGAAGCGGCTATACGCGGTGCCGCCCTTTACCGAGGTGCGCCCGGTGGAGTTCAGCGATGTGCCCTTCGAGATTGAGGATCAGCGGGGCTGGGCCGACTGGCAGACCGGCGTGCGCCACCAGTTCATGACCGAGCTGCCCCAGGCCGACGGCAGCAGCCGCTACGAGCTCTCCGACCGCGACTATGCCCGCAAAAGGGCTGCAGGGCTGCCCACCCAGCCCACCTACTACGACGAGGAGGGGCGCTTCTACCACCCCGGCTACCTGGCCCCCCGCACCCCAGCCGAGCGCCTCGAGCGCCTCCTCCAGGGGATCCCCGATGACCCATCCTCCTGAACCTACCGAAGCTCCTCCCCCTCTCGAGCCCCCCCGCCTCCTGCATCAGGGGCCCTTGCTGCAGGTGCAGGGCCTGCACAAGTCGTATGGCCCGGTCACGGCCCTGGCCGATGTCTCGCTTTCGGTCTACCCCGGCGAGGTGCTGGGCGTGGTGGGGGAGTCGGGCTCCGGCAAGTCCACCTTGCTGCGCCTCCTGAACCTGCAGGAGCCCGCCGACCGGGGCCGCTATGCCCTGGAAATCCCCGGCTGCGCCGACCAGAACCTCCTGGCGCTGGACCGCTACCAGGCCCGGCAGGTGCGGGTTCGGCACATCGGCATCGTCTACCAGAACCCCCACCTGGGCCTGCGCATGAAGCACACCGCCTCGGGCAACGTGGCCGAGCGGCTGGTGCTGGCGGGCGAGCGGCGCTTCGGACGGCTGCGGCAGGCGGCGCGGGGGGCGCTGGCGGCCTCGGAGTTCCCGCTCGAGCGCATGGACGAGGCCCCCATCCGGCTCTCGGGGGGCATGCAGCAGCGGGTGCAGCTCGCCAAGGCCCTGGCCCTGGAGCCTGCCCTGCTGCTTCTGGACGAGCCCACCACCGGGCTGGACGTCTCGGTGCAGGCCCTGGTGCTCGATACCCTGAAACGCCTGCAGCGGGCACGGGGCATCACCATGCTGATCGTCTCGCACGACCTGGGGGTGATCCGCACCCTGGCCGACCGGGTGCTGGTGATGCGGGCGGGCCGGGTGGTCGAGCAGGGGCTCACCGACCAGGTGCTGGAAGACCCCCAGCACCCCTACACCCAGGAGCTCGTGCACGCCAAGCTCTGATATGCAAAGGCTCTCCGAAACCCCCACCATCCATCCCACCGCCCGCCTGACCGACTGCCGCCTGGGGGCCTGGACCGAGGTGTCCGAAGGAGTGGTGATGCTCGAGACCGCCCTTGGCGACTACAGCTACCTGATGCCCTTCTGCCAGGCAGCCTATGCCGAGATCGGTAAGTTCGCCAACCTCGCCAGCTTCGTGCGCATCCACCCCACCAACCACCCCATGGAGCGCCCCTCGCTGCACCACTTCACCTACCGCTCCGCCCTGTACGGCCTGGGAGAGGACGACCCGGCCATCTTCGAGTGGCGAAGAACGCAGCGGGTGGTCATCGGGCACGACGTTTGGATCGGACATGGGGCCTCGGTGATGCCGGGGGTGAAGGTTGGCAATGGGGCGGTCATCGGCACCGGGGCGGTGGTCACCAGGGATGTGGAGCCTTACACCGTCGTGGTGGGCGTGCCAGCCCGGCCCCTGCGCCGCCGATTTGACCCTGGCATTATCGAGAGGCTGGAAGCTACAGCCTGGTGGGACTGGCCCCACGCCCTGCTCAAGGAGCGGCTAGCAGACTTTCGCGGCAGCGTGGAGGCATTCCTGGAGAAGTATGCGCCATAGGGAGGAGCTTATGCTCATGGTGGAGAACCTCGGCAAGCGCTTCCAGATCCACGCCCTGCAACGCGAGGTGGTGGCCTTCGAGGGCCTTTCCTTCTCCTTGCAGCCGGGCCAGTTCATCCTGGTATCCGGGCCCAACGGGGCGGGCAAGTCCACCCTGCTGCGCTGCCTGTACCGCAGCTACCGGCCCACCGCCGGGCGGGCCCTGTATGCTTCCAGCCAGGGCCCCCTCGACCTGGTGCGGGCCGCCGACGAGGACATCGCCCTGCTGCGCAAGAGCGAGATCGGGTATGTCTCGCAGTTCCTGCGGCCCAGGCCCCGGGTGAGCGCCCTCGAGCTGGTCGCCGAGCCGCTGCTGCACCTGGGCACCCCGCAGCAGGAAGCTAAGCGCCAGGCGGCGGGCCTGCTCGAGGCCCTGGGCCTCAAGGACGCGCTCTGGGCAGCCTTCCCCAGCACCTTCTCGGGCGGCGAGCAGCAAAAGGTCAACCTGGCCCGCGCCCTGATCCGCCCGAGCCGTCTGTTGCTGCTGGACGAGCCCACGGCCTCGCTCGATGCAGCAGCCCGGCAGGCCCTGGTGGCCCGGCTGACCGAGCTGAAGCGCCTGGGAGTGGGGATGCTGGGCATTTTCCATCACCCCGAGGAGGTCGCGGGACTGGTGGATCACACCCTGGAAATACCGCTTGCAACGCCTCTCCTGGCACCCGCGCCGCAGCCGGTGGCCTGAATTCCGTGCTTATGTGGATCAAGAACCTCAAGCTGGTGCTGCCCGACGGAGTGCTGTCCAGGGGTTCAATTTACCTGGAGGAGGGCCGCATTCGCTCCATCGTGGAAGGGGATGTGCCGAGTGCACTGGACGGAAGGGGGCTTACCGCCATCCCCGGCCTGATTGACATGCATGGGGACATGCTCGAGCGCGAGCTGCAGCCCCGCCCCGGCAGCCGCTTCCCCTTCGAACTGGCCCTCTACGAGCTGGACAAGCGCCTGGTGGGGAGCGGCATCACCACCGCCTATGCGTCCATATCCTTCATCGAGGGCTGGGGGTCGCGCGACCCCCAGGAGGGCCTGGAGATCATCCAGAGCATCCACCGCTACCGGGAGCGCCTGCTGTGCGACCTCAAGGTGCATGCCCGCTTTGAGGTGACCACCCCGCGCTCGGCCCCCATCCTGCAGGAAGGGGTGGCCAACGACGAGATCCACCTGGTCTCGCTGATGGACCACTCCCCCGGCCAGGGTCAGTTCCGCGACCTCGAGCACTATGTGGACTACTACAGCCGCTGGATGCGCGGCCACAGCGAGAGCGAGGCCCAGATCCGGGCGCGTGCCCAGCACCTGCTGGAGGCCCCCAGGGCCTGGCACATCGCCCGCGAGGTGGCCAGGGTAGCCCTGGCCAAAGGCATCCCGCTGGCCTCCCACGACGACGACACCCGGGAAAAGGTGGATCTGATGGGCAGCCTGGGGGCCAGCATTTCTGAGTTCCCAGTCACGCTCGAGGCCGCCCAGGAGGCCAAACGCCGGGGCATGGGGGTGGTGATGGGGGCTCCCAACGCCTACCGGGGCGGCTCCCATTCGGGCAACCTGAGCGCCCTCGAGGGCATCCAGGCCGGGGTGGTGGATGGCCTGGCCTCCGACTACCACCCGGCCTCGCTGCTGCAAAGCGTGTTCAAGCTGGAGCGCGAGGGAGTGCTGCCGCTGCCCCAGGCGGTGGCCCTGGCCACCCAGAACATCGCCCGGATGTGCGGGCTGGAAGACCGCGGGCGCCTGGTGGAGGGGCTGCGGGCCGACCTGGTGCTGGTCGAGGAAGGGGCCTGCCCCCGGGTGCGGGCCACCTTTGTGGCGGGGCGGGCCGTTTATAGCGATGGGTCGGTGGGGTGAGCGTCGGAGTGGTAGCTCCGTGATTGCACCGCTGCAAGACGGACTGGGCATCGCGACCCCTCAACGAGCGTCCCAGGATCGAGGCAGTGCCCGAAGGCCCTATCCCCAGACCAATCAATACACCGTCGTATAGATACCTGTACATTCTCACCGGAGTTTAGGAAGTGTTCTAGTCATTGCAAGCATCCACAGGATGCGAAACAATCCAGATTACCCACCTGGCCCGTACTCTGTATTGCTCCGCTGGCCTCCTCGAAAGGATGCCCGCCCTGATACCAGCTCTGCGCGTGAGCAGCGCTAGACGCGCCCCTCACTTGCCGCGCCAGGGGGCGCGTCCGAGGGACTTGTATATCGCTTTTGGGTCACTTCTGAGCAGATTTGGTATAAGAAGCGCCAGCAGACCTTGCACCTGGATTTCCCAAGCAGCCGTGGGAGGCTGTTCTCGCTTGTCGCCCTGCTCAACCCTGATAACCATGCAAAGCGGCTATCAACTGGGCATACAAACCCGTCCCCCAGGCTGCTCTGATCCGGTAGTGCGTCTGCAAGGCCACCTCGCTGGCGGGATTGTGCTGGCTTACCCCCCTCAGGCAGCCGTCGGGCTCGAGAAAACCTTCAAGCCCCTGGGCACAGCGTTGCGCTGCTTGCAAAGCCTCCGTACCCAGCCAGCCAGCCTTTACGGCCAAAGCCAGCCCTGCTGCAATCCCGGCTGAACCCGAGGTTTCAGCAGGTAGGTCGGGCTGGTCGGTAAACACGCTCCAGAGCCCATCGGGCCGCTGGTGTTGAAGGAGCAAGGGCACAACTCTGGTCAGTCTGGAAGCCAGCTCGGCCCGGCCCGGATGGTCGGGAGGCAGCTGGAGGGCGGTTTGGGCTGTTCCCAGCATCAGCCAGGCGGTTCCTCGAGCCCAGTTGGCCATGTAGCTGCGCCCGTCGTGGTAGGCCCGTTGAAAAACAAGATCGCCTCGGTACAAAAAATCCCAGCGCCGAGCGCACGCCTGCCAGGCCACTTCCCACCAGGCGGGCTCGTCCAGCGCGGCGCCACAGACCGCCAGGGGAAACGCCAGGGTAAAGCAGCCTTCGGTGGTCAGGAAGTCGCGCTCGAGGCCAGCTGTTTCCAGCATTTGCCCGCCCAAGGCCCGCAGAAGCTGGGCCCGCTCGGGAGTAGGCCAAACCTGTTGCAAATAGGCCAGGGCCGCCACTGGCGCAAAGGACTCGAGCTTCTGGTTTAGCGGGTCAATGTAGTCAGGTTCCTCCACCACTTCACCCCGACCCTCCATCCCCTCAAGAGGCAACCCCTCCCCCACTCCGGCCAGCCTCTGCCGCAAGGCTTGCAGGTAGGATGCCTCTCCGGTGGCCTGGTGCAGATTGCAAAGTCCGGTGGTGGTACAGCCAATCATCCAGCCCAGGTAGTCGGTGGCAGCCCTCGAGGGCAAAAAGTCGCTTAGCATTCGCTGCACCGGGGAATCCCCCCCCGGCACCGCCACCCATGCACTGGTGGGCACCAACCGTTGCGTATCCCCCACCAATAGCGCGGGCAGGGGCCCCGGTTGCAAGGAGTCTACCAACCCCACCGGGTTTTCCCTTGCCGAGACTTCCAGCTCCAAAACCTCCGGCCAGGCGCTGGGGTTTTGCCCCAACGCTTCAGACATATCCAGCACAAAGCTGGCCCACTGGGCTGGAATCCGCACATCCAGCCCCCCTATCAACCGGCCTTTGTAAAAAACCTGAACCCAGGCGGTGCGGCGGCAATCGCGGGCATTCACCAAACGCAACAGGGGCCGCGCCGGGGCTGCTACCTGGGGCCTGGGGAACCACAGACGAATGGGCCGGTCTCCCAGTTGTAGCGCTTGCAGACCAAAAGCGCATGTTTCCACCAGCGCCGCCTCTGTCTGGGCAGCGTTTTCCTGGGTCTTCCATTCGGGAGGAATACGCATTGGGCTTTTTAGAACACCTCGAGCGCCCCCCCCAACACCCGCCCCACCGGACGACCCTGCTCCCACAGGGTCAGGTCTGCGGGCGCGCCGGGGCGAATCTGGCCATGTTCGGGCCAGCCTGCCGCCAGGGCGGCCCCCCGGGTGTGGGCCCACAGCACCTCGGCGGGGGTCAGGTTCTGGGCCGGGTTCAGGGGGTGGGCGGTAGCGGCCTCGAGGTTCAGTTCAAAGAGGGGCCGCATCACCGGCGCATCCGAGCCGAAGGCCAGCGGCAGGCCAGTATTCCACAGGTCGCGCAAGCGGAAGGCCTCGAGCTCGAAGCCCCACAGGTGGTGTCGCACCAGCTCGGCGTCGCCCAGCAGGTGCATAGGCTGCATCGAAAGGGCCAGATTCAGCCCCGCAAACAGCGGTAGCTCGGCATCGCGCACATGCTGGACGTGCTCGAGGCGGAAAATACGGCGGGCCTGGGGCTTCAGGCGGTGGAAGACCTCCAGCACCCCCTGCACCGCCCCTGTGCCGATGGCATGCACCACCAGGCCAAACCCTGCCTGCAAGGCCGCCTGACCCTCGCTTTCGATGAGTTGCAGGGGGTCGAGCACCAGGCCGTGCGAGCCATCCGGATAGGGCTCGATCATCCAGGCGGTACGGCTACCCAGGGCCCCATCGGCAAAGAACTTGACTGCCGCCACCTCCAGCCGGTCGCCCCGCCAGCCGGGCTGGGTTTCACGCCAGTGGTCGCGGTCCAGCGCCCACCACAGCCGCACCGGAAGCCGCCCTGAGGCGGCCAGTTGTTCGGCCAGGCGGTAGTGGCACCAGCCCATGTGATGAACGGCGGTGTAGCCCCGGCGGGCCAGGTCTTGCAGACCGCGCTCGAGCTCGGCCAGGCCGGGCTGGGGCAGCACCCGGTTGACCAGTTCCTGTGCGTTCTCGAGCAGATACCCGGTGGGCCTGCCCTGTGCATCGCGCACCAGGGCTCCTCCCGGAGGGTCGGGGGTTTCTGGGGTTATGCCCGCCCGCTCCAGGGCCCGGCCATTGGCCCAGGCCGAGTGCCGGTCGCGGCTTTGCAAAAACACCGGGTGATGGGGGGCGGCAGCGTCCAGCAGTTCGCGGGTGGGGTAGGCCCGAAACAAATAACCTCCGCCGCGAATCCAGGCGCCGGGGGGCAGGGTGCGGGCTTTCTCGGCCACCTTTTGCGCCACGACCTGGGGTTCGGTCAGGCCGTCGAGGTCCAGGCTCTCCAGTTGCAGGCCCCACATCTGCGGATGGGCATGGGCTTCGTGCAGGCCGGGGGTCATCTGCTCAAAAGCCTGCTTTTTAGCCCCAGGATAACGGGAGCTCAGGTCTTCCAGGCGGCCCACATCGGCGATGCGGTCGCCCTCCAGATACACCGCCTCGGCCTGCCCGATTTCGGTCATGGTGTCTACACGCCCCAAGAGCAGCATGGGGGCATCCTATCCCGCCTGCCCCCTGGGTGAACAGGCCCGTCAGGGCTCTGTCCCGATAGGGGATCGTCCCCAACGCTCAAGCAGCGGGTCTGGCAGGCGTTAGGTTGCGGTTCTGAAAAGCCTGTCCCCTATCCCCTGAGCCCTGTTCCCTGCTTTCTCGTTCACGGTACCGGACTTGCGACCCGAGACCTGCAACCCCCGATTGGGTCATTGCCTTCATATCCTGCCCACATCTACACGCTATACTCAAAATCCGAATGAGACGGGGCTTGCTGATTGGTTTGGGAATTTTTACCGGCCTGGTACTGGGCTGGGCGGTATTCGAGCGCTACCACCACCACCGGGTGTTTGCGGGCGTGGAGGCCGCCGGGGTCAGGGTAGGTGGTCTGACCCTGGACGAGGCCACCGCCAAAATTGCCGCTGCCACGCAAAGCATCACCCCACCCCTCCTCACCCTTAAGGCAGGTGAGAAGACCCTCGAGGTCTCCGCTGCCGAGCTCGGCTGGAAGCCCGACGCCCGCGCCACCGCCGAGCGGGCCTTTGCCGTGGGTCGCACCCGCTTTGCCAAGCGCATAGCGGCTTTGTTGGGGCAGGTCAAGGTGCCCCTGGTGCCCAGCGTGGACGCTGCCGCCCTGGAAAAACGCCTTCAAGCGATTGCCCAGTCCCTCGAGTACCCCCCCAAAAACGCCCAGGTGGTGTTCCAAAACGGGCAGTACCGGGTGACCCCTGAAAAAGCCGGATTGAAGCTGGACATTCAGAGCGCCATTGAAACCTATGTGCAGCACCCCGAGCAGACCGTGCTCGAGTTTTTCCCCAAAACCCTTACCCCCCGCCTTACGGCGGCCATGCTGGAACCGGTTGCCCAGCGGGCCAACGAGTTCCTGCGGCCCCTCACCCTGGTTTACACCGAACCCAGGCTGGCCAGCGGGGGGCAGGTTCACCGCCGCACCCTGAAGGCTAGCGAAGTGGCCACGCTCCTGAGCGTGCAGGAAGAGGTGCGGGTCAACGCAGCAGCCCTGAACAAAATCCTGGCCCAGATGGCCCGCCACGACCGGCTGCCAGTGGATGCGCGGTATGTGCTGAACCCCGAGGAGCAACTGGTGGTGCGCCCCGAGGTGGAGGGCTGGAAGATGAACCAGCCCGAAACCCGCAAGCAGCTTGAGCTAGCGCTGCTGCGCCCCGACCTGAGCGAGGTCAGGCTCACTGTAGTACCCAAAAAAGCCCAGGTGCGGGCTGCCGACCTCCCCCAGGCCCAAGACCTTCAATTGCTGGCCGAAGCCACCACCTACTACGGCGGCTCGGCAGCCGAACGCATCGCCAACGTCCACGCTGCCGCTCGCAATCTGGATGGCTACATCGTACCCGCAGGCGGGGTCTTCAATTTCAACGACGCCATCGGCAACATCAGCCCGGAGAATGGCTTTATGGAGGCCCTGGTCATCTCCGGTGGGCGCACCATCAAGGGCGTGGGGGGCGGGGTCTGCCAGGTCTCCACCACCGCCTTCCGGGCCCTGTACCAGGCCGGGCTGCCCATCCTCGAGCGCAACCAGCACGCCTACCGGGTGCACTGGTACGACCCCATCGTGGGCTACGACGCGGCGGTGTATCAGCCCTACCTCAACCTGCGGGCCACCAACGATACCCCAGGGCCCATGGTCGTGCGCACCGCCTTCACCCGCTCCACCCTCACGGTGCGGCTCTATGGCATTCCCGACGGACGGCAGGTTTCGGTTTCCAAGCCCACCATCCTCTCCCGTACCCCCCACCCTCCCCCGCAGTACATCGTGGACCGGAGCCTGCGCCCCGGCCAGGTTAAGCAGGTCGACTGGGCGGTGGACGGCTACCGCACCCGCATCACCCGCACCATTACCCGCCCCGATGGCCAGGTGGCGGTGGATGTGCTCAACTCCAACTTCCGCCCCTGGCGGGCGGTCTATCAGGTTGGACCGCAAGCCCCGGCTCCAGCCGAAGAGGTGGCCTCGAGGTAGCCCCTACGCCGGGCTGAGCTCTACCCGGTTGCGCCCGAGGTGCTTGGCCTGGTACAGGGCTTTGTCGGCCCGCTCGAGCAGGTTGTGAATACTGTCGCCGATATGCCCCTCAGCCACCCCAAAGCTGGCCGAGACGGCCCCCACCTGCTCGAAAGGCCAGAAGGCGATATCCTCGCGCAGACGCTCCACCGCAGCCAACACATCGTGCTGGCTTTCACCGCGCATCACAATCATGAACTCCTCGCCGCCCCAGCGCCCCAGCATATCGCCCTTCCGCAGGGAAGAACGCAGGCGTCGGCCCACCTCCTTGAGCACCCCATCCCCCACCGCGTGACCGTAGTGGTCGTTGATTTGCTTGAAGTGATCAAGGTCTAGCAGCACCACATACAGCCCGTGCGCCCGGTTTGCTTCCCCTTCCAGGTACTCGCTCAAGGCCAGGCGATTGGGCAACCCGGTCAGGGGGTCGGTGCGGGCCAGGGTGTGCATCTGCAACACCTGCCGGTGGGCATCGGCCAGCTGATCCTTCACGATGGCCAGGGCATAGAGCAGCCCGGCCATGGCAAACAAGCGCATCTCGCTGCGCGCGAAGGCTAAAAACTCTTCGCGGTGCTGCCCCAGGGCCACCTCCCCCCCCAGGCGCAGCAAACCCAGGCCAAGGGTTACCCCCACCAGGGCCAGGCTGTACATGAGTCCCCGGCGGGCGTCCAGAACGATGTAGAGCAGGATCATCACAAAGGCCATGACCCAGTAGACACTCTCGATCTCGACCCAGTTCTGCCTCAGGTCGCCCCAGAACAGGTAGTAACCCAGCTTGATGGTAAAGAAGGCTGCGGTGAACCCGATAGCTTCCTGCTCAATACGGTTCAGGTTGGCCTTGCGCGATAACCGCCAGGCCCAGACAGCGCACATCAGCATAAACACGGGATACAACCAGCGAATAAACTCTTCCCCTGGGCGCAAACCCCAGATTAATACCAATATCGGAATGGCCAGTACCAGGCCCCAAAAGTAGGCGCTCCGCTTCTTATCCTTGACCCTGTCTAGCTGCAACCCCTGCACAGTACCAGTTTAAGGGGCTAAAGGGAAAACCTTGGTGCAAATTTTGTAGTGCGGTACAGTCACTACGTAACGGAGGTTTGCCCGCCCGCCCCCGCGGCGGAGGATTTTTCCCCCAAGCGACGCTCGTTGCCGGCTTGCAGGCGCTTGATGTTTTCGCGGTGCGTCCAGAAAATCAGCCCTGCGAGCACCAGCACGGTCAGGATTTCCCAGAAAGGCCGCCCCAGCGCAAGGGTAATCACCACCGCCGTCAGACCGCCAATCATGCTTCCCGCCGATACAAACCGGGTGAGCCACATGGTCAGTATGCCCACCGGAAAGGCCAGCAGGGCTACCAGGGGATCCAGGAACAGCAAAGTGCCAAAGCTGGTCGCCACCCCTTTGCCCCCTGTAAAGCGCAGAAACACCGAGTAGTTGTGGCCTAGCACCGCGGCCAGTGCCACCCCCCCCAGCAAAAAGCCCTCGATGCCGAACAAGCGGGCCAGCAGTACCGCAATACCCCCTTTGAACACGTCGAACGCAGCTACCAGGACTGCCGGGCCCGCCCCCAGGGTACGCAAAATGTTGGTAGCCCCGGTATTCCCCGAGCCCACCTTCTGAATATCTACGCCGTAATAACGGGCCACCCAGGCGCCCGCAGGAATTGCACCAAACAAGTAAGCCAGCAGCAAGATAAGCCAGGTTGTCCACTCCACACAGGCATTTTATATGGACTTACCCAGGTGGTACGTGCGTAATAGCTCAGAGACCGCCTTGAAAATCGCCCAGTAGCTTCTCTTGATACGTGGCAAGGGTTAAGTATCTCCACGATAGAAACGTAATGGGTAGGGAAAGGGTGATTCACGAGGCCGCGCCGCTGCAAACCCCAGAATTCGCACTTCCGTTGAGCAGCATGATATTTCTATTGCGGGCGCACATAGAGGGTGGTGCGAAACCCATCCACGGCATGGTTGCAGTACCCCGATGTCGGCTATAGACCGTCAGCTATCAGCTTAAGTAGAGCTTTCGGCCTTCAGCTTTGGGCTTTGCGCTAATCGCTAAAGCGCTCTTCTTTCCAGGGGTCGCCCCGGCGGTGGTAGCCGTTGACCTCCCAGAAGCCGAGTTCCTCTTTGTCCAGAAACTCCAAGCCCCGTACCCACTTGGCGCTTTTCCAGGCGTACAGGTGGGGCACTACCAGGCGCAGGGGGCCGCCGTGGTCGCGGGGGATGGGCTGGCCAAAAAGCGTGTGCGCAAGCATGTTTTGCTCGAGCAAAAAGTCTTCCAGGGTAAGGTTGGTGGTGTAGCCGCCGTAGCAGTGAACCAGCACGGCCCGGGCCTGGGGTTTGAGTCTGACCTGCTGCATAAGGTTCGGCACGCGAATACCGCTCCACTGCACGTCCAGCTTGCTCCAGCGGGTTACACAGTGGAAATCGGCGGTCAGGTCGGACTGCGGGAGGGCCATCAGGTCTGCCCAGCTCAGGGTTTTGGGTTCTTCTACCTGCCCCTTGATTTCAAAGCGCACCTCCTCGAGGCGCACGGTGGGGGTGGGGCCGTAGGTCAGCACCGGGAATTTCTCGGTGAGCACCTGGCCGGGAGGCACGCGGTGGGTGTCGGTGTTTTTGGGCTTGAAAAAGTTGCCGAACATACCCGCAGGATAGGGGTAGCCCGGAGCGGCTCGGGTAAGCGAGGGCACAAAAAGATGCAGAAGCGTTTTGCAGGGTGCTTTTTGAAACACCCTTTGGCTCTCGCAGCTTGGGGGAGCAGGGCCCTTTGCTTATCGCTACCGGATATTCAGTACACAGTCGTATAGATGCCTGTACATTTTCACTCGGAATCCAGGAGGTCATTGCGAGCGTCCGCAGGATGCGATGCAATCCAGTTCGCCCTACCCTGCGAGTAGTTTGGCAAACTTCTTCTGGATTGCTTCGTCGGCCTTTGGCCTCCTCGCAAAGACGTCGGTTCGCTTGAGAGACTGTTTGGTGAGCCTTCTCGCCGACTTCCCCTTTAGGCTAAACGGCTACCTTTACGACGCTCTATTCAGCGCGAACGGTACTGGATGACCTCGACTTTTTCCATGGTGATGAGCCCTTCCCGCACCATCTGGTCCAGGGTGGGCATGAAGGCCTGGATTTTTTCTTCGCTATCAACAATTTCAATCAGGATGGGCAGGTCTTCGGAGAGTTGAAGAATTTTGGCGCTGTGGATACGGGAGTGAGCGCCAAAACCCATGAAGCCTTTGAAGACCGTGGCGCCGGCCAGGCCCGCTTTTTTGGCCTCGAGCACAATCGCCTCGTACAGGGGCCGCCCCTGCCATTTGTCCGACTCGCCCAGAAAAATCCGTACCAGCTTGGCTTCCCCTTGTAGCTTCACAACAACCTCCCGGCCCAACGGTAGGCCAAAAAGACCATTCCAAACCCCAGCACCACACTGCCCATCACGTACAAGAAAGCCTTGAACCACTCTCCCTGTTGCACCAGCGTGAGGGTTTCCCAGCTAAAGGTGGAGAAGGTGGTGTAGCCCCCCAGCACCCCCACCGCCAGAAACAGCCGCCACTCCGGGCTGAGGGCCCCTTCCAGGCTCAGACGTAGCACAATGCCAATAAGAAAGCTACCGGTTAGGTTGATCAGAAAGGTACTCCAGGGAAACCCCGGCCCACTGAGGCCCTGCACCCAGGCCCCCAGCCCATAGCGCAACATCGCGCCAATGGCCCCGCCCAGCATGACCAGCAAGTAGCGCTCCACACTGCCAAGTATCTTCCCTAAAGGCCACCTTAATCCAGTCCTCTGTCATGCTCTCAGCAAAGCCGGGGTAGACTTGAGGGATATGAGATTTTTAGGTATCCCGTTGGTCTTGCTCTTGCTGGCAGGTTGTGCCCCGCAGCTTGGGGTTAGCGATAATCAGCGCCGGGAATGGGGTTTGCAGTCCATCATTAGCGGCTTTGCGCCCGACCGGGGCGAGGGAGGCAAGTACCGGCTGCGCGAACGGGTGTTTTTCAGCTTTACCCTGAGCCAGCCGGGCTACGTAACCCTGGTCACGATGGACTCCGACACCACCACGGTGGTACTCGAGCGCAACGTACAACTGCCCGCCGGACGGCACACCTTCCCCCTGGCCACCGACCGCAACGCCCAGGGCCAGGCCACCTACCTGGTGGTGCCGCCTCTGGGGCCCTCCCGCTTCAGGCTGCTGTACACCAGTACCCCCGTCAACAACCGTGAGCTATTCCGGGGCAAACTGAGCAACGACGCCTTCAACCGCCACACCCAGGCGTACCTGGGCGAGGCTCCGGTGCGTGACGTGGCCGAGACCTGGATGGAGGCGGTGCCCCAATGAAAAGCCTCTTTTGGTTGCCCCTCACCCTGGCTCTACTGGTAGCCTGTGGCCCTACCACACCCCAAAACAGCCTGGACTTGAAGCCCAATGCCGTGGTGCTGCCCGACGACGAGGTGGATTCTGCTACCGCCACCGACATGAACGTGCAAACCGACAAAGACCTGGCCACAGGCCAGATTGTAATCAGCGATGAGGGCGAAGGCCTGGTACGCCGCATTACCGAAGTCACCGAGACCGGCGCGGGCATGGTGAATGGTCAGGCGGTGCGAAAATTCTACCTTAAGACCGAGAACGCGGCCCTCGAGGATGCCATTGCCTCGGGCGATGTGACCCTCGAGACCGACCTGACCATCGGCGATGCCAACATGGTGCAGGCCCTGGATGGCGTGAGCGTGCAGGACTTCACCGGCAAAATCAACCTGACCAACGTCAAGTTCGACATTCCGGGAGTGCCCGGCGCTTCCATCACCCTAAACGGCTTTATCGAACAAACCCTCAAGCCCAACTTCAACCTCAAGTTCAGCAGCGGCAGCATCGAGGTGTTCAAGGCCGGGATGAGCGGCACCCTCAAAGCCCAGATCACCGCCACCATCCAGGCCAACGCCAGCTATAGCCCCTTCAGCCTGAACAAGGAGCTGGCCTCCTGGAACATCAAGCGGGCCTTTTTGGTGGGCAGTGTGCCGGTGGTGGTGGTGTTGCAGCCCAAGCTGATTGCCGGGGTGAGTAGTGGGGCCAGCGGCAAGGTGACGGTAACGGTGGGCATCGCCCCCACCTTCACCACCAACGTCCAGCTCGACTACAACCGCAGCCGCACCACCAACGGCGGCTGGAACAACACCTTTACTGCCAACTTTGCCCTCAACCCCACCTTCAACTACGCGGTACCGGTGCAGGGTTCGGGCAACGCCTTTGCGGGGTTGGCGATGGATCTGAAGTTTTATGGTATTGCGGGGCCCAGCCTCGAGGCCAAACCCTTCATCAACCTGACCCTCTCCGGCAACAACGGCGCGGCTACGCTCAAGAGCGGCATCAATGGTAGCAGCAAGGTCGAGGCTGGCTTTAAGGTGCTGGGGAAGGGCCTCGAGACCGCCTACAACGGCCCCAGCATCGAGCAAGCCCGCACCTTCAGTTGCCAGGCTCCCAGCACGTGTACCGCAAATTAGGCTGCCGAAAGCTCAAAGCTGAAGGCCAAAGGCAAGTGAACCACCCTCTTGGGGTAGGTTGGCGTAGTGGACTAGCTGAGGTATGAGGGGAGGCCACAAGTCGTTCTGCCGCTACGGATAACGAACAGCCTCTACTTTGCTGGCCTTGCACGAAAGCGCCACAACCCCGAAAATACCCAGGTGTTCGAGTTTTCCATTACCGCCCAGTCCGGCAGGGCCCGCACTGGGCTCTTTGCCACCCCCCACGGCGTGGTGCAAACCCCGCTCTTCATGCCGGTAGGCACCCAGGGCAGCGTGAAGGGGATTTCGCCCAGGGAACTGTATGAAATCGGTTCGCAGATTATTCTGGGCAATACCTACCATCTGCTGCTACGCCCCGGCCCCGAACGGGTGCGGGCGCTGGGCGGGCTGCACAGGTTCGCCGCCTACGACGGCCCCTGGCTCACCGACTCGGGCGGCTTTCAGGTGATGAGCCTGGGCGACCTGCGAAAAATCAGTGAACAGGGCGTGACCTTCCGCAGCCACCTGAACGGCGACCTGATCGAGCTTTCCCCGGAGTACAGCATCGAGGTACAGGAAGCCCTGGGGGCCGATATCATCATGGCCTTCGACGAGTGTCCCCCTTACCCGGCCACTCCGGAGTATTTGAAGGCTTCCATCGAACGTACCCTGCGCTGGCTCGAGCGCTCCCTGAAGGCCAAAACCCGCCCCGACCAGGCCCTTTTTGCCATTGCCCAGGGAGGGGTTGACCTGAAGCTACGCCGTCTCAGCGCTGAGGCCACCGTGGCTTTCGATACCCCTGGCTTTGCCATTGGCGGGCTGGCGGTGGGCGAGCCCAAGGAAGGCATGTACCCGGCAGTGGAGCTTTCCACCCGGCTGTTGCCCGAAGCAAAGCCCCGCTACCTGATGGGGGTGGGCCACCCCGAAGACCTGGTGGCCTCGGTGGCCCTGGGGGTGGATATGTTCGATTGTGTGTACCCCACCCGCACCGGGCGCTTTGGCTATGCCCTGGTGCCCGAGGGGCGGCTGAACCTGAAGCTGAGCCGCCACCTCAACGACTCCCGCCCCATTGAACCGGGCTGCGACTGCTACGCCTGCACCCACTACAGCCGGGCCTACCTTTCACACCTGGTACGGGCCGAGGAGATGCTGGCCCCCCGCATGATCTCGCTGCATAACCTGCGCTACCTGCACCGCCTGATGGAAGCGGCCAGGGCCGCCATCCAGTCGGGCGACTATGGCGAGTTCGCCAAAGACTTTGCCGGAAGGCGCTTCGGGCACGAAATTCCAGCCTGGTTTACCAGGGCCCTTCAAGAAGGCGGACACTGGGACTGATGCAGAACCTGTCAACGAGTAATGCCCTGCAGGGCCTGTATAGCAAAATCACTTCGCTTATGTTCTTATACCAACTCTGCGCGTGAGCAGCGCTAAACGCGCCCCTCACTTGCCGCGCCAGGGGGCGCGTTCGAGGGACTTGCATATCGCTTTTGGGTCACTTCTGAGCAGATTTGGTTTTACCTTGTAAGAAAGGGTGGTGATACCAACTTTAGTACACCGTCGTAGAGATGCCAGTACAGTTGCATTCAATAGTGGCCCTATTGCAGGGTTATACCAAGCGCCCTACTGTTTCACCAACGAAAGCTTTTATGGTTCCTCCCCTACGCTGTAGGGGAGGTTAGGTGGGGTTGTTGATTTGCACCTTCACCCAGCTTGCTGATTCAGGACCTGGCTCAATACCCTCCCTACGCGGTAGGGAGGGGGCCCGGAGGCCATCTCACACGGAAAAATGGGGGTGTATAAGCGTTTATACGACTGTACATTTAGCCCCTATACCCAACTTTCAACAACACCCAGGGTGGGAGTGGGTGGTAGGAGGCAGGTGGCGGTTTTCAAACGTCTTGCCCTACCCCCTAACCCCTACTTCACCGTTCCCACGATATGCAAAGTCTTCAGACGAAGATGGTATACGAAGAGTGCGATAGCCTCTGGGGCTTTTCTTTTTGCAAACAATCTTTTTACCGGAATGTCTTTTAACCCTCGAGGTAAAACCGGCTCTTCAGGTAGTAATCGGTGTAGAGAATCTTCAGGAATGCCACCAGCGGCACCGCCAGCAGCGCCCCAGCTACCCCAAAGAGCGAGGCCCCAATCAGCACCGCAGCAATACCCGTGACTGGGTGAAGGCTGGTGGTGCGACCCATGATGATGGGCCAGATGACCCCAGCAATTTGGTTGCAAAGCCAGAGGGCCAGGCTGACGACCAACAAAGCCACCCAGCCCAGCGGCAAGGCTAGCACCAGGGCCGGAATAGCCGAGATAATCACCCCCAACACCGGCACAAAGCTAAAGATAAAAGCCAAAAAACCCAGCGACATGGCCTGGGTCAGCACCGAAGGGCCAAAACCCTGAAAAAACCCAAAGGAAAGGTACATCGCTAGGCCCACCACTACCCCATTGGCCAGGGCGCCCAGAATGGTACCCCGCACGTATCCCCCAAAGGCCATGTCGGCCTTGTGAGCGAGCTCCTGGGCCAGGGGCTGGTAGGGCTGGGGTACGGCCCGGAACAGGGCTGCTCCAATGCGGGGCAGGTCGTAGAGGAGGTAGATAGAAATGGTTATGACGGTAAGAAGTTGAAAGGCGCCGCCCAGCAAGCCGCTCAGGAAGCCCAGTACATTACCCCCCTGTGCAAATATGCCCTGCAAAGCCTGTAGCAATACCTGGATAAAGCTCTGTAGCAGGTCTTGCAGGTTGAGGGTGGCCTGGGCCAGCGCCTCGCGCAACAGAGGCGGCAGCTCAACCCGACCCAGTGCCTCGGGCAGGCTCTGCGCCCAGCTCAAAAGCGGTTGAAAAAGCCCCGGTAGTTGGGCTGCAAAGCGGGCTAACTGCCCCACCATGCTGGCCAGCATAACCGTGGAGAGGCCCAGCAAAAAAAGCATTCCCACAAAAACCGCCGCTACACCCAGGGCGCGGGTCAGCCTGCGGGCCTCAAAAAAGCGCACCACCGGACTCACCATGTAGGAAAAGACAAAGGCCGCCATCACAATACTCAGGGCCGCTCGAGCGCCGTTTAGCAGCCAGGCCAGCAGCCACAAGACCAGTCCCACCAGCGCCAGATAAACGAACAAGCGCAGCCAACGGTTCTGCCAGGCCCAGGCCAGGGTTTCGCGCATGCTCAGCCCTCCCGATAAAACCGGCTATTCAGGTAAAACTCCGTATAGAGCACTTTTAGGAACGCCAGGAGCGGAACCGCCAGCAGGGCTCCTACCAGCCCGTAGAGGCTCGAGCCTACCAGAATACCCCCAATCACACTGACCGGATGCAGGCTGGTGGCCTGACCCAGAATACGTGGGCTCAGGAGATGGGCCTCAATCTGGTTGGCCGCTACCACCACCCCCAGCACCGCCAGAACCTGTGGCCACCCAACCGTAAGGGCCAGGAGCAAGGCTGGTACGGTGGAAATAATCACCCCAGCAAACGGAATGAGGTTAAACACCCCCGCCAGCAGGCCCAGCGAACCCGCCAGGGGGATGCCAAAAATCCATAGCCCCACCCCCACCAGCAGGCCCACCCAGAAGGCCACCTGAATCTGCCCGCGCAGGTAGCCCCCCACAGCCCGGTCGAGCTTGGTCAGAATATCCGCAGCCAGGGGCTGATACGGCTGGGGGATGGCCTGAAACAGGGCTCTGGAGATCTGGGGAAGGTCGTAGAGCAGGTAAATCGAGATAATCAGCGCCGCGAAAAGCTGGAGCACACCCCCCACCAGGGAGGCCAGAAAGCCCACCAGGTTGCCACCCTGGGCTAAGAGCGCCCGCAGGCCCTGCAAAAGGGTCTGGTTGAAGCTTTGCAACAGGGTTTGCAGGTTTTGGGCAGCCTGGGCAAAAGCGCCCTCGAGGGCAGGTGGAACTTCGATTTGGCCGATCCTCGAGGGCAGGTTCTCAATCCAGGAAAGCAGGGGCGTCAGAATGCGGGGCAGGTCGGTTGCAAAGCGGGCCAGCACATTGGCCATGTCGGCAATCAAAAACGAGGCCAGCCCCATCAGCAGCATCAAACCCGAATAAATCAACAGTACCGCCACGAAGCGGGGCACCCTGCGTTGCTCCAGCGCCCGCACCAGCGGAGAGGTCAGGTAGGCGAATACAAACGCCAGAGCCAGCGTGACCAAAGCAGCCCGGGCTCCACCCAAAACCACCCCCAGCGCCTGAATGAGCAGGTAAAAAAGAACCGCGTAGACCGCGATTCGCACCCACAACAGCTTCCAGATTTCGGCAAAATCCTGGCGCATGAGCACTACAATACCGCATCAGGGAAGGCTGAACTCGAGCCTGGCCCGGGCCCGTACCGCTTCGGCTGTGAGCCCCTGACCAAAATACTTGTCCTTGTCGGGTTCGCCATCCCACAGCTCGAACAAGAGCCGGGCCCCCTCGCCCGTGCCCCGCAACGCCGCCTCCGTGCCGCTGTTACCCACCCGCCCAATCCACTGACCCTTCAACACCTTGCTGCCCACTTTTAGCCCTGGGGCAATCCCAGAAAGATGGGCATATACCGTGGTAAAGCCATCCGCATGGCGAATCCAGACCTCCCGCCCGCGCAGCCGGTCCATTTGCTCGGGGCTCGCACCCCCAGCCACCGCCCGGATCAGGGCCTCAAACTCGGCGCGGGTCATCTCCTTGTCCTTGTAGTTGGTCTCGGCTTTGACCACCTCACCCCCGGCTGCCGCCACCACCCCCATCCCAAAGCGCACCGGCACACAGGCGTCATCGCCGGTAAAGACAAAGCCGGGATTGGTGCCCTTGCGGTACTCGCGCAGCGCACCGGGCAGGTTGCTGTCGGTTCTGGGCAAACAAGCCCCCGGCAAAGGCAGGGTAAAACCCTCCGGGCCTTTTTGCAGGTCTTGTTTGAGCCGGGCAATTTCGGCCTGCAAACCCGCAACCTGCCTGCGAGCACTGGATAGCTGGACGCTCTGCCAGAGGGCCAGTAGCGTTACCAGTGCCAGCACGATCCAGCCGGGCTTGATCGGCATGGGTTTATTCTATCGCGGTTGCCAGAAACGGTTACTACACAGTCGTATAGATGCCTGTAGATTCTGACTGGAATCCAGGAAGTCATTGCGAGCATCCGCAGGATGCGAAGCAATCCAGATCGCCCTACCCAGCCGGCAGTTTGGCAAACTTCGTCTGGATTGCTTCGTGGGCCTTTGGCCTCCTCGCAAAGACACTGGTTCGCTTGAGAGACTGGTTGGTGCGCCTTCTGGCCAACTTTTCCTTTAGGCCACATGGCTATTTATACGACGCTCTACTTACCTGGCTCAAAACAAAAAAGGACACAGCGTGCTGTGTCCCCCAGGACTTTTTTTTCTTATAGCAGGCTCAACAGGCGGGCTTTGATCTGCTTGGCGGTGAGGCCCTCGAGCTTCATGCCCCTGGAGCGCTCGACCAGCTCGTAGACCTTGTGGGCGTGGCTGTTGGCCACACGGAAGGTAATGGCCTGTCCGGCCACCGTTACGGTTACTTTGCGCAGGTTGGGTTCTTGCCAGTGCTTGGTGTAGCCGGTAATCTTCTTACCCACCCCACCTTCACGCTTGGCCTTACCACGGGTAATGATGCTGTAGGCCACCGTGGGGCGCTTGCCGCTAATTTCGCAAATCTTCGACATCGCAGGACTCCTAACTGCCAACACAAGGGAGCAACCCCCTTGTTTCAGGGCAACGGCAACGAGTATAGCATACCCTCACGCTATCGTGCTAGACTTCCCAGCGGTATGAATATTGCCACCTGGCTGGTTCCTGCCCTGCTGGTCGCCGACCAGGCCATCAAACTGGTGGTGCTGTGGGCGGTGGGCCCCCGTATCTTCGACCCTGGGGTAGGCGCTATTTTCCTGACCAATTTGTTCTGGATTGTAGACGCCACCTTTATCAAAAACACCGGCGCGGCCTTTGGCATCTTCCAGGGGGGCGCCCGCATTCTGGTCTGGGTGAGCCTGGTGGTGGGTATCGGGATTCTGATCTACCTGAGCATGAACCATCGCCGAGTCTCACTGCTGGGCCAGATTGCCTTATCCCTGATTGCCGCAGGCGCCCTCGGCAACGCGGTGGACCGGCTGGGTCACGGCTGGGTGGTGGACTATGTGGATATCAACCGCACCGGGCTGGCCATTCTGGACAACTTTCCTATCTGGAACCTGGCCGATAGCCTGGTGGTCATCGGGGTAATTCTTTTATTGCTGCCCCAGCGCAGGCGGCGGTACTGAAGCCCTCCGTTCTCCCCCGGCTCTTCCGTGTATAAAGCTCCGAGGGCAGCAATTCGGTGCGACCGTAAGCACCGTTCGCGCAGCGTAACTGCTGGAGCGTTACTCAAGCGTCATGGTTAGAAACAGGTTGTCCAAACCAGATTTTTAGAGAATTGAGGCGATGCGCTCCAGGGCCTTGCGGATGTTGGCCTCGCTGGTAGCGTAGCTGAAGCGCACGTGGTGGGGGGCCGCGAAGTCGGTGCCGGGCACCACCGCCACCCTGGCTTCGTTGAGCAGCTTGAGGGCGGCCTGGTTCTCGTCGGGGTCAATTTTGGACACGTCGGAGAGCACGTAAAAAGCGCCGTTCACCTGGGGCGTGGGCAAGCCCAGGGCGTTCAGGCCATCCACAATGATGCTCCGCCTTGCACGGTAGGCCTCGCGGGCCATGGAGATGAATTTTTGCGCCTCCTCCACGTTGTTAAGAGCCTCGACCATGGCCCACTGGGCGATGGTGTCGGGGCTGGTGGTGGACTGGCTGGAAACGTCAATAATGCCCTTGATGACATCCTTGGGGCCACCGGCATAGCCGATGCGCCAGCCGGTCATGGCGTAGGCTTTGGCCGCACCGTTGATGGTGATGGTGCGGTCGGGGGCCACGTGAGCAGGCGAGAAGTGTTCGCCTTCGTAAATAAGGTGCTCGTAGATTTCGTCGGAAATAATATAAAGATCGTGCTTGTTGGCCAGTTCGGCAATGGCTATCAGCACCTCTTTGGGGTAGACCGCTCCGGTGGGGTTGCCGGGCGAGTTGAGCACAATGGCCTTGGTGCGGGGGGTAATCTTGTGTTCGACCTCGGCGGGATCGGGGATGAAGCCCGACTCGGGGCCGGTGTTGACTTCCACCGGCACCCCTTCGGCAAAACGGGCCATTTCGGGATAGCTGACCCAGTACGGCCCAATCACAATTACTTCGTCGCCGGGGTCGAGGATGGCTTGAAACAGGTTGAAGAGGGCCTGCTTACCTCCCACCGTTACCACGGTCTGGTCGGGGGGAATCTCGAGGCCGTTTTCGCGTTTGAACTTGGCACTGATGGCTTCGCGCAGCTCGGGGATGCCCGCAGGCGGGGCGTATTTGGTTTTACCCGCAGCCATGGCCCTGGCCGCGGCGTCCTTAACGAACTGGGGGGTATCGAAGTCGGGCTCGCCGGCAGTCATGGCGATCAGGTCTACCCCCTGACGACGCAGCTCGAGGGCTTTGGCATTCACCGCCACCGTGGAGGAGGGCTTCATGGTTTTGACGCGCTTGGACAGGCCTCGCATACCAGTAGATTGTCCAGGGTGAAGGGACAGGGGTCAAGAGCTACAGGCTTGCTACACCCGCTCGAGCCAGGATCTCCCCGGCCCCGGCGGTAGCACCGGCCACTGCCGCCTTCGCATGTGGCGCTGCACCTGCTCCACCGCACCGGTGGCCTGCTCTATCCATTCGGCGGGATAAAGCGGGGCCTTGGCCGCGAACTCCTCGAGGTCGAAGGTCTGGCAGTGGTGGTCAGCCCTGCACTTGACGTCTATTTCCAGGTCGTACTGCCAGATGCGGCCTGGCTCAAAGCGGGGAGGCGTCTGAATGTTCCAGTAGTACTCCAGCACCTTTCCCTCGGCGTCCAGGTCGGGCCCTCCCGAGTACCAGCGCCCCACAAAAAAAGCCACGTAAGCCTGGTGATCCACCCGCAGCACCCGGTTTTTGCTGACGTGGTGAAACGCAAAACCCAGCGGCATGTAGACCAGCATCCCTTCCTCGCGTAGTTCGCACACCTGGGCCTCCCACCAGTAGTGCAGGGTATCGGCGGGGTATTTCCAGAACTCGACGCGCACAGTCTGGCCTATCTGGTAGTTCTCCATAGGACTTAGCCTTCCATCACAGGCGCTCTAAGCCTCCACGATTTGAAGGTCGGAATAGTGGGTGTTACCGCCTGTGGGAATTGCGTGGTCTCGGCCACGAAATACTCCACCAATCTCGCAGCTTTCCTGACGCTCAGTTTCGTCCTTCTGGCCTTCATATAGCTGTTTCTAGATTACTTCTTATCCAGTACAGCCCCATCGGGTTTATTCGGTTCGGAATCGTCGCCCTGACCTTTGAAGCGCTCGAGCTCCTCTCGTTCCTCCTCGGGGTTGGTAACGCTCCAGACATAGCAAACCAACACCCCCAGTCCCACCAGGGCCAATAGCGTGAACAAGATCAATAGCGCCATAGAGAACACGGGACGTCTCACCACTGAGCCATAGAAAGATCAAACTGCACCTGGGAAGTGCGGATTCACGAGTGAATCCAGATCGGTTGAAGACTTACCAACTAGAGCGTAACACATCCCTTGGCCCTGCCGTGACCGGAAACTGCCCTGGGGAGCCAATCAGGGGTTTTCGTTGCAGGTGTAACCAAACCACCTTCTCGTTGGAGAATTGCGAGCCGGATATTGAAGCCCACCAAATCCTGGGGGAGCAGGCAGCCAAACGGAAAAAGCGCGTTTAGAAATGCGAATTTGCGGTATTTCGGTACTTCCGCAGGAGATTGAGTAAGAGGCAGATGAGTTTCGGCTCTCGGGTCGTTAACGCCCTCTTGTCCTGGCCTCAGAACCGCCGGTGCTAGGCTACCTGGCATGAAAGGGCCGCTCCTGGGTTTGTGGACAATGGCGGGCATGTTGGTCCTTGCGGCCTGTGCTCCCAGAGCCAGCACCCCCTCCGAGGCCAGCGTGCCCATCAAGCCGGGCGAAACCTATGTGCTGGAGGTACGCGGCCTCCAGATTGCCAAGGGCAATAGCTTCACCCTGACGGTAGGAAGCCCCCTCGAGCGCCGCACCACCCTGGGCCGCGACTGGTTCTTCGTAACGGCCCGCCCTATCACGGCGGCGGCCCGTGGGGCCAACTTTAACTATTACCCCGACCGCCAGACCCTGAGTGTGGTGGTCATGCTGGACGCAGCCATCAACCGCAACCAGGCCAGCCGGTTGGAAGTGCTCTACTGCGACCTGAAGCCAGGCCAGGGCGGCTGGACAGGTTCGGCCAACTACGACGCCAGCCTCAAGGACAAAACGCTCAAGGATGGAACCTGCACGCTCCGGCGAACTTGAGGGCACCCTAGAAGGCGCGCTAGTGTGCCACCCACTCAAGCTTCGCCACGCCTCCTCCGGATCTCCCTACGATGCCAAAGCGTAGGGAGATTTCGTTTTGTACAACAAATCCATACTGTCTCTGCCTCGTCTTGGAGCCTGATTTATTCAGTGAACCAAACCAGCTTCGAGGAGTGCCTGGGGCTCGAGGCCCTAGAGCCTGCTAACTAGCTGTTCGTAAAAGCTCCACAGTTTTCGCTGTCATCAGAATCGAAAAAGCCAACCAGTGCCAACCTCGCAAGGTC